>RCNB010000665.1_pt1 | contig 22555 bp, 18 predicted proteins | sample 2041321 | NCBI WGS metagenome assembly RCNB01 (sample SAMN09708232, study PRJNA481090) | Marine sediment metagenome, whole genome shotgun sequencing project. | reverse complement strand
GGGATTCCGGGCGGCTCAGGCCCGGCAAAAAGATTCTAGCCTCCGAGAAGGCCCAGTACACGCATGAGCGTATTACATAGAAGCTGGGACTTTCCTTTGAGTCTGTTGCCTGTGACAGGCAGGCAAGGATGGATGTGAAGGCACTTGAAAGAATGCTTAGGCGCCAAGAGGTTGGTACTGTGGTTGCTACCTTTGGAACAACGGCGACCGGTTCAGTTGACCCTCTTTCAGATATCGTGAAGCTTCAGGCCAAGTATGGTTTTCGCATCCATGCCGATGCAGCTTACGGGGGCTATTTTGTTCTCGCTGATAATCTTGATACTGAGACAAAGAAGGCCTTCGATTGTCTTGGCGGGGTAGACTCCATTGCTATTGATCCCCACAAGCATGGTCTTCAACCTTATGGTTGTGGTTGTATCCTATTTAATGATCCAGCTGTTGGCTCACTCTACAAACACGATTCGCCGTATACCTACTTCAGTTCAAAGGAGCTTCATTTGGGAGAGATCAGTCTGGAGTGTTCCAGGGCCGGGGCATCGGCTGTTGCCTTATGGGCTACGCAACGGTTTATGCCATTGTCTCGTCAAGGAGAATTTGCTGAAGGCCTGGAGAAATCAAGGCGGTCGGCATTGAGACTTTTTGAGAAGATCTCCTCAGACTCGCGTTTTATGATACCCTTTGCACCCGAGTTGGATATTGTTGTTTGGGCGCCATCGGAAGAGAGTGCATCCGCGATCTCAAGGCTTTCCCGGGAGATCTTTAGTGAGCTTGAAAAGGAAGATATTCACCTGGCGATCGCCGATCTGACCGAGGCGTTGTTGGCCAATACCTGGCCACATATCAAGTGGGATCAAGCCCGTGTTACGTGTCTTCGTTCATGTCTTATGAAACCAGAACACCTCGATTGGGTTGATTCCATCTGGGAAAAGATTCTGGGGGTTTTATAGGTCGTAATGTGACTAACTTAACTCTCTATACAAGTAACCGCCTGGAGATCCTGGCCGACATGCTGGCGGAAAAAATCAGGACTCCTTTGAGTCGTCCTTTTGATGAAGAGATCATTGTAGTGCAGAGTAAGGGCATGGAACGCTGGGTCTCGATGGAGCTTGCCAGGGCAAACGGTATTTGTGCAAACGCGAGATTTCCATTTCCAGATTCCTTCGTACACGAGATCTTTAAGAAGGTTATTAAAGATCTTCCCGAGGACCTGCCTTTCGATCCCAAGAAAATGACCTGGAAGATCATGAAGGTCCTTCCTTCTTTGATTACAAGACCTGGTTTTGAGGGTCTAAAAAACTATCTTGGCGATCGTGGCGAAGACTTGAAGCGATTTCAGCTTTCTGAACATATTTCAAATCTCTTTGATCAGTATCTCCTTTTTCGTCCTGAGATGATTCTTGCTTGGGAAAGAGGCAAAGAGGATCACTGGCAGGCTGTGCTGTGGAGGGAGTTGGTCCGTGGGTCAGAGCTGCGGCATCGTGCAGCGCTGGGGGAGGCTTTTATAGCGGCAGCTAAAAACCGTGCCATTGATATCGATGACTTTCCGGAAAGGGTTTGTGTGTTTGGGATTTCCGCCCTCCCTCGCTTTCATATTGAAATCCTTGCCGGAATATCACGATTTATCGAAGTGAACTTCTTTCTTATGAATCCGTGCAGAGAGTACTGGTCGGATATTGTTTCCGATTGGGAGATGAAAAAGACAATAGATCGGCAACGTTCGGAAGACGTAGCATATACGGACCTTCATCTGGAAAGAGGAAACGGTCTTCTGGCGTCCATGGGAGCACTGGGAAGAGATTTTTTTGATCTGATAAACGAATTTGATTACCAAGAGATTACAGCCTTTGAGGACCTGGGTGAAGAAAGTATCCTGTCCTGTCTTCAATCAGACATCTTAAATCTGAGGGAAAGAGATAGTGGGATAGGTGGAAATGCCCATTTTTTAGGTGGGGATGACACATCGTTTAAGATGCACTCTTGTCATAGTGCTATGCGGGAAATAGAGGTACTTCATGACCAGCTCCTTGATATGTTCGAAAAAGATCCTTCTTTACTCCCCAAAGATGTATTGGTGATGACGCCGGACATTGAAACATATGCCCCCTACATTCAGGCCGTATTTGGTGTGCCGGAAGATGAGCACATGAGGTTTCCCTTTACCATCGCAGATAGGAGCGCGAGGTTGGAAAGCCGGATGATTGATACCTTCCTGGATGCGCTTGACCTTTGCAAAAGTCGATTTAGTGCTTCTGAGGTTATGGCTATTCTGGAATCAAGGCCTGTCTATGAAAGATTCGGTTTTTCAGAGGGCGATCTTGTGCTTGTCCGAAGATGGATAAAGGAGACAGGTATTAGGTGGGGAATCGATGAGCAATCTCGCAGAAGGCTTGATCTGCCGGCGTTGAGTGAAAATACTTGGAAGGCAGGCTTAGATCGGCTTGTTCTCGGTTATGCCATGCCGGGATATGATAAAAAACTCTTTGACGGTATCCTTCCCTACGATTATGTGGAAGGCGGCGAGGCAGTGGTACTGGGGCGGTTCCTTGCGTTTTGCCACACGCTTTTTGATTATATTGCATCCTTTGAGCAAAAGCGAAGAGTTGAAGAATGGTCCGAGCTATTGATAAGTTTTGCTGAGGAGTTGTTTTTCTTAGACGAAAAGCGGGAAACTGAGTGGCAACTACTTAAAAGGACTCTGGCGGATCTGGGGGATGTTATTGTTAGCGAAGAATCGGTATTTGACGAACAGATTGACGTTTCCGTAATCAGGTGGCACCTTGGACGCTTACTTGAGGAAAAGGGCTTCGGTTTTGGTTTCATTGATGGTGGAATAACATTTTGCGCTATGTTGCCCATGCGGAGTATTCCCTTTAGGGTTATCTGTCTTGTTGGGATGAATGGAGATATCTATCCGAGGCAGTCGAAACCGATAGGTTTCGATCTCATGGCAAAACATCCTAGGCCTGGAGATCGTTCCCGTCGCCGGGATGACAGGTATCTGTTCCTGGAGGCAATACTGTCGGCCAGGCAAAGACTCTACATCAGCTATGTGGGACAAAGCATTAAGGACAATAGCATAGCTCCGCCATCTGTTCTGGTAAGTGAGCTTATAGACTATGTGGAAGAAAGATTTGAAGGCCATTGTGAAAATATTTTCGAAAAGATTTTTACGAAACACCGCCTTCAGGCCTTTAGTCCGGAGTATTACAAATCGGAGTCCAAACTTTTTAGCTATTCGAAGATGAACTATCAGGCGGCCCGGTCCATTGGAGAGACTATAGGGGTATTGCCATTTATCTCAACGGGTCTTGATGAGCCGCGGGATGAGTGGAAAACAGTTGATCTGAGGCAGCTATGCAGTTTCTTTAATAATGGAGCAAGGTTTCTTCTTAATAGGCGTCTTGGTATCTATCTTGAGGAAAGGGAATCAACCCTGGAAGATCAGGAACATTTCGAGATAGTGTCACTTGAAAAATACACACTTGAACAAGCTCTCGTAGAAAAGGGCTTGTCCGGGGAAGAGATTGAGAGTTTGTTTCCTATTAAAAAAGCATCCGGCTTGCTTCCACACGGGGTCGTGGGAGTATGCCTGTATGATAATATCTGTCAGGATATAAACCGTTTTGTCGAAAAGACTAGACCGTATGTTCTAAAACCAAAGCTTGAACCAGTAGATGTAGATGTTGTGATATCGGATTTCAGGCTTACCGGGAAGATAGATGTTTTATATGAACAAGGGCTGGTTCAATACCGGCACGCAAGACTTAAGGCCAAAGATCGTCTGCGGGTATGGATTTACCATCTTGTATTAAGTTGCATCAGGTCTGAACATTTAGAGACAAGTAAACTCATAGGCCTTCGCAAAAAGGATAAGCAATATGAATGGACAGCCTTAGAATACACGCAGGTGGAATGTGCTGAGAAGATCTTGAGCGATCTTTTGAAAATATACTGGAATGGACTTATGCGGACAATCCATTTTTTCCCTGAAAGCGCATGGGAATATGCGCACGTCCTTTTGGACAAGGGAAAGCAGGATGTAGATGCCACACGCAAGGCTCGCCGGATTTTTTTTGGTGATGAATATCATTGGAGTGAGTGCGAAGATGCCTATTATGAACTCTGTTTTGGAGATACGGATCCAATCGATTCGGAATTCAAAGACCTTGCAGTAGAGATCTTCGAACCGCTAATAAGGCATGAGGAAATAGTTTAAAGCAAAGACGCAAAGTGTGCAAAGAATCTATGACTTCTTTTAAAGATCTTGATCTACTAAGTACCCCTCTTAAAGGGACGAACCTGACTGAGGCAAGTGCCGGTACCGGGAAGACCTATGCGATTACCGCACTTTTTGTCAGGTTGATCTTGGAAAAAGATCTAGGAGTAAATGAAATACTAGTAGTTACCTTTACGGAAGCAGCGACGGAAGAGCTAAAAGACAGGATCAGAAAAAAGTTGCGAGGCGCGATGCAGGCCTTTAAGGGGGAAAAGCCGGAAGATCCCTTCTTGTCTGATTTAGCGGAAAGGTTCAAGGATTCAAATATTGCATTAAGACGACTCGAAGAGGCCGTGAGGGCATTTGATCAGGCGGCCATTTTTACTATACACGGGTTTTGCCGCCGGGTTTTATATGAGAACGCCTTTGAGAGTGGAAGTCTCTTTGATACAGAGCTGATAACTGATCAGGAGGATCTGAAGGCGGAAATTGTTTATGATTTCTGGCGGAAACACTTCTATAGCGCATCGCCGCTCTTTGTCCACTATGCGATCAGCCGTAAAGTTACTCCAGGACGATTCTTTTCTCTTGTTGATAGCAATATTTATAGATCTTACCTTAAGGTTATCCCAGAGATCAAAAGTGTAGATACATCGTTTGAAGAAAGCAATTATCTGACGTCATTTAAAAAGGTTTGCAAGGCTTGGAAGGTTTGTAGGGCGGAAGTGGAGGATATTTTATTTAACAGTAAGGCCTTGAATCGAGCTAAGTACAAGATGAAAAATATTTCCAACTGGGTCGAGTTGATGAATAACTATGTGGTTTATGGTGTCTCGAGGCCTGTTTTGTTTGCGGGCTTTGAAAAGTTTACCTCATCTGACTTTGAGGGTGCGACCAAGAAAAACCATAGTCCACCGAAACATACCTTCTTTGAGCTTTGCGAGGAGCTTAAAGAGAGGTATCAAGAACTTGTACAGGCATTCGATAAACGCATCCTCGGACTAAAGGCCGATCTTTTTGCTTATGGTCAAGACGAGCTTGCCCTGCGAAAGGGGCAGAGAAACATTCAGTCCTTTGACGATCTTTTGTTAAGACTCCATCAGGCCTTGGAGAAAAGGGGCGGAGATGATCTCGCACGCGCCATAAGGCTTAAGTATAAGGCAGCTCTGATTGATGAGTTTCAGGATACTGATCCGGTTCAGTATGCGATTTTCGATAAAATATTTGGTGCCGATCGTAGCACATTGTTTCTCATCGGTGATCCGAAACAGGCGATATATAGTTTCCGCAGTGCAGATATTTTTGCCTACATGAAAGCCGCCCAGCATATACGATCACGCTACAGCCTTGGTAAGAATTGGCGTTCCGAGCCAGGTTTGATTACCGCTGTTAACACCATCTTTAAAAATGCGAAATATCCGTTTATATATAATGAGATTCCGTTTAATCCTGCTGTTTCAGCTGTAAAAACCGAACCTGAGTTACTTGCGATAGATGGTAAGCAAGAACCACCTTTTTACTTGTGGTTTTTGAATGCTTATAAGGCAACAGGTCAGGAAAAGCCTATCACAAAAACAATAGCACGGGGACAGATCTTAACTGCGGTGGCCGGGGAAATCTCAAGACTTCTTCATCTCAGTAGTGACGGCCATGTCGTTGTGGGGAAAAAGGCTCTTAGTCCAGGTGATGTTGCGGTCTTAGTTCGTAAAAACAGTGAAGCACGTCAAATGCAGCAAGTCCTGTCCGGGCTTGGTATTCCCAGCGTTGTCTATACTAGCGATGATCTCTTCCTAACACATGAGGCCATGGAAGTCGAAAGGCTGCTTTGCGGTATTGCCGAGCCGAACAAGGACACACTTATAAGGGCAGCGCTTACAACCGACATGATGGGCCACAAGGGAGAAGACTTAGATGACATAATGACCGATGACCTTAAATGGGATGCGTGGGTTGTCAAGTTTAACGCCTATCACGAGCTGTGGAATAATCGTGGGTTTATCAGCATGTTTAGGCATTTATTGATGGAAGAAAGGGTCATGTCGCGTCTGATGGCCTTTGAAAACGGGGAGCGCAGAAATACGAACGTAGTTCATCTAAGTGATGCCTTGCATCAGGCAAGCCTTGAAAACAAACTTGGCATGATCGGGTTATTAAAATGGCTACAAAAAAGAAGAGATCCAGACAGATCGTGCTCTGAAGAACACCAGTTGCGTTTGGAAAGCGATGAAAATGCAGTGAAGCTAGTGACAATACATAAGAGCAAGGGACTGGAGTATCCTGTGGTATTTTGTCCTTTCGCGTGGGACGGCTCAAGGCTTAGGAATTCGAATCAGGCCTTTTCGTTTCACGATGAATCACAAGACATGAGGTTGACCCTTGACCTTGGTTCTGACAGTGTTGATGACAATCGTCTCTTAGCAGAAAAAGAGCAACTGGCCGAAAACTTGAGACTTCTCTACGTGGCGTTAACCAGGGCGAAAAACCGGTGTTATCTTGTCTGGGGCCGGATAAACGAATGTGAGACCTCTGCCTTGGCGTATTTGTTTCATCAAGGAAAATCACTTGAAGCAAAGGATATTGTAAGTGCTGTCGGGAAAAGGTTTAAAGGCCTAAGTAACGAAGATATACTTGAAGAGCTTAGATCTGTTGCCGAAAAGTCAAGAGGAACGATTAGATTAAGTGAAATGCCGACAGAAGTGCCTGAGAGATATTCTGCTGTCAGTACAGAAGGTTTAAGGCTTGTGTGTCGCAAGTTTTGTGGAGATATCGATCGTTCCTGGAAGATTTCAAGTTTTTCATCTCTCGTATCAGGTCAGCACTATGGTCGGGACTTGCCTGATTATGATGCGATAGCACTTGCCGGAATTTATCCGGAAGGTGATTTTAAGGAGCTGCTTGGCGGAAGAGAGCTATCAGGCATATTTGCCTTTCCCAGGGGTACAAAGGCGGGTACGTTTATCCACTCAGTGTTTGAGGACCTGGATTTCACTCAAGGCAATAGTTTGGAGATGGAAAAACTCGTAGGAGAGAAACTTTCCGGCTTTGGCTTTGACACTACATGGCGGGAAACCATCTGCAGTATGGTTCAAAGTGTCCTGACCGCTCCTCTTGATGGAGTGCGCAAAAACCTTACCCTGTCACAAATCGGCAGGGGAGATCGAATAAATGAGCTGGAATTCTATTTCCCGATGAAGGCGGTTTCATCAAGGGATGTCAAGACAGTATTGGCAAATCATGCGGGGGGGGGAACCATGGTTGATGAGGCTGAATATATGGAGAGATTAACATTTTCTACTTCAAGGGGTTTTATGAGAGGTTTCATAGATATGGTGTTTTTCTACGATGGGCGTTACTATCTTGTGGACTGGAAATCAAACTTTTTGGGGCCACGTGTAGAAGATTATGATCAAAAAGCGCTTGCCGGCGCTATGAAAGAGTCCTTTTACGAGTTTCAGTATCTTATATACACACTTGCCCTGAGTCAATATCTTAAAGTCCGTTTGACTGATTATGATTATGAGAGGCATTTTGGTGGAGTCTTTTATATGTTTGTCCGCGGTGTAGATTCGAAGAGAAGAGAAGACTTCGGTATATACAGGGCTAGGCCAACCGGAGCGTTGATAGAAGAGCTGACAGAGAAGTTGATCAGTTGATCGATAGTACCTGTGAATAGCTACGGTATTTACGTATGCAAGAAGAACTATTACATCTGTTGTACGAAAGGGGAAAAATCTCTGAGCTTGATATGCACTTTGCCAAGTTCATGACCGAGCTTGATGGAAGCGGCGATTTGCGACTAGCTATTGCTGCAGCCTTGGTAAGCAACTGCACTAGGTTGGGCCATATCTGTCTTGATCTCAAAAGCCTGGTGGTGGCGCCGCCAGTGGAGGGAAAAGAGGCTGGGGAGGATCTTTTTGGCCTGGATTCAAATGATTGGGAAATGGGGTTAAGGGGTGCTTCCGTTGTCGGAATGCCAGGCGAGAACAAGCCGCTTATCCTAGACGGTAAGGCCAGATTGTATCTTTGCCGGTATTGGGAATATCAGGAAATATTGGCAACGCTTGTCAAGGAGCGTGTTACTGAGGATTCATCGCCAATTTATTTTTCAAGTAATGATGTTTACTCATTGAAAGAAGCCTTAGACCGATTTTTTGGTCGAACTCCGATAGATCGAAAAGGAGACGAGAAACATGAGATTGACTGGCAGAAAGTTGCCGCCTTCGTGTCGTTAAGGAAGAAGCTTTGTGTTATTTCAGGCGGGCCCGGGACAGGCAAGACTACAACGGTTGCCAAGATCTTGGGCCTACTCATTGAGCGGTTAGGCATAGATGCAGCCAGAATAGCACTTGCTGCTCCCACTGGAAAGGCTGCTGCCAGGTTGCAGGAAGCGATCAAGGCCTCTAAGGAAAATTTGAATTGTGCGGACAATATCAGGGCCGCCATCCCCGAAGAGGCTACAACGATACACCGATTGCTTGGAACTATTGCGGGGTCCTGTTATTTTCGTTACAATGCCGAAAATCAACTTCCCGTAGATATTGTCGTTATAGATGAGGCCTCCATGGTGGACTTGGCCTTGATGTCAAAACTCATCCAGGCCGTTCCTCCTGAGGCAAGGTTAATACTTCTCGGAGACAAAGACCAGCTTGCCTCGGTTGAGGCCGGCGCCGTTCTTGGGGATATATGCGATACTGGTAAACTTAACGTGTTTTCACACGATCTTTGTATGGAGCTTGAAACGTATACGGGGTATAAGATTGCGACGCCAGGCAAAATCACTAATGGGTCTTCTGTCAAGGACTGTATTGTCCAACTTGAAAAGAACTTTCGCTTTGGTGAAGATAGCGGTATTCGTACTATAAGTCATGCCGTAAATAGGGGCGACGGCAGACAGGCAACAGGCCTTTTAAGGGAGAAAAGGTTTAGTGATATAAGATGGGTTGCGCTGCCACAGCGCCAAGCCTTGCCGGCTGCTATAAAGAAAAAAGTTATAATAGGGTTTGAAGGCTACCTTAAGGCAGGTGATATCTATGAGGCCTTTGAACTCTTTGATCGATTCAGGATTCTTTGTGCCTTGAGAAAAGGTTCCTATGGCGTAGAGGGGATAAATCTTGTAGTTGAACAAATCCTAAGTAACCATGGACTTATTGAGGCCAAGAGGAGTTGGTATCGTGGCCGGCCCCTATTGATTACCAGAAATGATTATAACTTGGGTCTATTTAACGGTGATATTGGAATCATTTGGACTGACGTTAGCGGGGATAGTGATTTGACTGCCTTTTTCCGCTCTGCCGATGGTACTGTCAAAAGATTTCATCCCGTCAGACTCCCAGAACACGAAACCGTGTATGCCATGACTGTGCATAAGAGCCAGGGGTCGGAATTTGATACTGTCCTATTTGTTTTGCCGGACAAGGAGTATCCGATTTTGACAAGAGAACTCATATATACCGGTATTACCCGAGCGAAAGAAGATGTTGAGATATGGGGGGAAGAAGATGTGTTTCGCATTGCCGTCTCCCGCCGAACGGAACGAATGTCCGGGTTGCGCGATGCCTTGTGGGATGGGTATTAATATGTTGAGTGGTGCTACTTAAAATGAAGAATCATCCTAAAAAAGAGACCCCGAATCATCTAGGATCGGATCATCCAAGAAATAGAACTAAATCCAGGTATGTGTCAACAAGTATAGTCTTGGCCTTACTGCTGGCATTGCTGGTTGTCTTTGTGGTAGCAAGAAAAAAGGAAGTAAAAAGGGAGGGAAGAGGGATTCGCCAAGCCATTCTACCGGCAAGGCAAAAGATCAAGCGAGAAATCCCCAAAGAAAGAAAGGCGATCAGAAAGATCGAACCCTTAGCTTCAGCGCCACAATCTCTGCCGCCTCTTCAGCCCATTGTGGTTGCCAAGGGACGACTCTTTGTAGATACCAAGCCGGCGGAGGCAACGGTGATGGTTCTTAACATCATGCCAAAATATCGCCGTGGCATGGAACTTAAAGAGGACCGGTACCACATCCAGGTATCTCATCCGGACTATAAGAGACAAAGAAGGTGGGTAGAGGTTAAGGCGAAAAGAGATAATGCCTTTTCCGTTGAGTTGGACCGTATTGTGACCACGGGGACGATCCTTGTGCGCAGCAAACCGCCGGGAGCAGAGTGGTTCTTGAATGGGAGGCTTCAGGGAACCACACCGGACAGTAAAGAAGATATTCAGAAGGGGCGCTATGGTATATTAATAAGAAAGGATGGACACGAACACTGGAGTAAAACAGTTACAATAAAGCCAAAGAGAAAAGTCGTAATTCAGGCAAAGCTTTCAAAGATACGTCCGAGACCCGGAGTAAAATGGCGCGAAAATGCGACAGGAATGGTCTTTGTCTGGGTGCCGGAGGGGTGCTTCGAGATGGGAAGTCCACCAAGTGAGACCGGCCGAGATCCTGACGAAGGTCCGACGCATAAGGTGTGTGTAGACGGATTTTGGATCGGTATGACCGAGGTGACAAATGCCCAATATCTCGACTTCCGCCCTGCTCATGACAGCAAGGCCAGTAACGGTCACTCTCTGAATGATAACAGTCAGCCCGTAGTCTATGTCAGCTGGGAAGATGCAGTGGCCTTTGGAAGGTGGCTTACAGACCAAAACGATGGACCTTATGAGTTTCGCCTCCCGACTGAAGCCGAGTGGGAATATGCATGCAGGGCCGGATCAAAGACTGCCCGATTCTGGGGAGAAGACGTTAAAGATACTTGTAAATATGCAAATGTTTATGACCAGAGTTCAAAACGGGCCAACAAGTTTAAATGGCGACATCACGAATGCGATGACGGAGTTATTCTGACATCGCCAGTGGCAAGTTTTCATCCGAACGATTTTGGGCTTTACGACATGCTTGGAAATGTCTGGGAATGGTGTGAGGACATCTACGGAAAAGATGCCTACAGCGAGCATCAACGGAAAAACCCTCTTTTCAAACGCCGGGGGGCTTATCGCGTGAATCGTGGTGGTAGCTGGACTGATATTCCAAGGGGTGTTCGTTCGGCCATTCGGGAAAGGCTTGACCCAAAATTTGGAAATTTCTGTTTAGGATTTCGCTTGGTAAGGACTCCGTGAGAAGGTGACCCCTAGAGCTAGTCCCCCTTGTGATCTACCCTTGCTTTCAGTTCCTTGCCGCATTTGAAAAAGGGTAACTTTTTCGGTTTTATGTGAACTTGCTGTGCCGTTTTTGGATTTCTTCCTATGTACGATTTGTAGTCCTTTACAAAAAAGGAACAAAATCCACGGATTTCGACACGGTCGTCATTTGCAAGGGCATTGGACATTTCTTCAAAGAGTATATTAACGGCCTGTGCCGCCTTATCCCTTTTCAGCCCTGTCTCCTTTCTGAGAGTCTCCATAAGCCCAGCCTTGTTCATGACATTTCCCCCTTTGTAATGTGTATTATAAAAGCTTTCGATCATACCATAAATATGCAATTATCCTGCCAGCATGCGTAGATTGGTTAAAATGTCCGCATGTTAACAGGCAAATATGTTAAGGGCTCGCGCAAAAATAACTTCACATTTTGGCATCTCAGCTTCAGCCCATCTTTGACCGATGTCTCATTCGCAAATTCCTCGAAATAGCTTGCTATGTCTGCGGTTTTACTCAATCGGATCGGCCAAATCTGAATCAAATTTGAGCGCCAACTCTGCGAACTTATTATTGCGCGAGCCCTAAGTTCTCAAAAAGTTCGGGTTGTGTGATTAACATTGGAATTGATTTTGCATATACATAAAGAGTTAAAGAATGTGAGTGTGACGGCAGTTATTTGTAAAACCATTTTCGAATGGAGGAAAGGGCAATGACTTTAACAAAAGCGCGTGTAATGGAGCTAGTCCAGAGACGTTTGGAGCTTCCCAAGGGTGTGTCGATAAAGGTAGTAGAGTCACTCCTAGAAATTATTAAGCGGGCACTTGAAAATGGGGAAGATGTTTTGGTTAGCAGATTCGGCAAATTTCATCTTAAGGACAAATCCCAACGAAGGGGTAGGAATCCGCAAACAGGTAACGACATTGTGCTCAGATCAAGGCGGATAGTAAACTTTAGGTGTTCTGGTGTTTTAAGAGACAAGATAAACCAGGGAAGTTAAGGGCTCGTCATTCACCGTCACACCTTGCTGGTCTTTTGGGACGTCTTCCGCATTGCTCGGTTGGTCACATACCTCGGTATGCTCTCGCCCGAGCGCCTTGAATACAACCCAAAATCCTTCGCAATCTTGAGACACTTATTTCATGACGAACCCTTAAGAGCTGGCGCAAAAATAACTTAACATTTTCGTGTCCCATCATTAGTTTTTAGCACCCGCCAAAAAACCATCATAGATATGTCAAAAAACTGACAAGCTACAGGCTTACCCTGATTGCTCCTTTCTGGCCCTTGACCTTTCGGGCTGTAATGCTTATTATAGTATAAACAACCAAAAAGTATTGAGGTGTACGAATGGTCTACAACAAGTTTTTTAATACAGTGTTTGATGAATCTGAAGGCCACTTTGTCAGGGTAGAACCAACGGAGTATGTACAAATGATGCACCCTCACAAAGCCATGGAAGAGCTAAAGGATTTTATCAACTCGTTAAAGGATGAATTAAGTCAATATACCGGCGATGATATGCAAATAGCGGGAGACTTTGGTAAGGTCCGGAACATGGCTTTTGAACTCCATCTTGCTCAGTCATATCTTGCTCATTTGCAGGAGAACTATTCAACGGTACATTGATTAAGGGCTCGTCATGAAATAACTGTCACATCTTGCTGGTCCTTTGGGATGTCTTCCGCGTTGCTAGGCCGGTCACATACCTCGGTATGCTCCCGTCCGAGCGCCTTGAATACAACCCAAAAACCTTCTCAATCTTGAGGTACTTATTTTATGACGAACCCTAAGCAAAAAAGAAGAATACCAGAATTCCCACTATTGTGTGTACTATGATGCCGAAAATGCCAAACCCCAAGATTCCCCACAGCCATGGGGATCTGTCTTTTGTTTTCGCAATATAAGCCGCTGCTATTCCTACAAGAAGACAGGTTCCAAGGATCTGCCATACTTTCATATAAGGTTTTCCTCCGTAGTTTTCCGAAGAATGATTCTATTTAGTTTTGTAAACCTCAAAGGAGATCTCTCCCAAGATCTTGCTCTCATAAAGGAGTTGAAAAGTCCACATTCCAGTGACCAATTCCCAGGCATGATCAAAGCCATATCCAGTGCCATAGACATGGCCTATCTCGTGAGTCCCTACATATTCGTGGCTATAGGTTACATTCGGTTTCATAGGGTCTTTTAGGCCAGGGTATATTTTTTTTATCCTTATTGGTACTGTTTTCCCCTCGGGGGTTCCATTTATCCTATATCTGAAACCGAAGCGGATTCCGAGAATAGCTGGAATCCTAAAAGTTTGTTCGATAAATTCTGTTTCTGTGACAATGTGGCATCTACCCCCCGGCGTTTCAGTTATATATTCTGTTTGCTCTGTTTTCGCCAGGTATGACCCGTACTTGATGATATCAACCCCCCACACATCCACTTTTTCAGAGGCGAGGCAGGTGGCGGTGAAAATAGAAAATGCTATTGCAAGGCCGATAGCCGTTTGGGGTCGCTTCATTGTCTATTCGCGATTAACTTCCTGAAAAGCATCAATGAACCTTTGCACCATCTTTTTTACTTTGCCTCTAATGCGGGGCAGGCTGTTAGTAACACCTAGATATGAGGTGGACCATGTGGGGGAAAGAACCCTCATGGCCGGGTTGCGTACAAGAAAAACGTCTTGATTGAATTCAACGCTGATTCTGAAAGCGTAAAGATTATGGTCTAAAGCGTTTGTAATGATACTGCCATCGATGATGTCTATTTCTACGTAAAATACAGGCCCACCCTTTGTCTTGACCCATTGTTCCTTTGTCAATACATTAATTCCTGCTGTACGAAGCATTAACTCTGCGTCTGTCTTTATGGCACTTGCTGAAAGCTCCCGCTTCTCGATTTCAGGTTCCAATGATCGAGTGGCCACATAAACCCCTTGAAGCCCCGAAAGACTGTCGCGAGAATAATCATCGTTTTCAACAGCTGAGCCTTGGCATAGAGATCCTGATATCATCAAACAGAAAATTATTATTGGAATCACGAGTATGACACCCTGTTTGTTTGCGAACATAATATCTTCTTTCTAAATTGACGGACACATTATTTCTTTATTCGTATGCCGCTAAATGCAATATTGCCATGAAAAAACTGATTAGTTTGGTGAGGAAGGTATAGAGGGAGCGTTCATTCTCTATTCGTTTGTGATTTTTTTTAAGATCTTGAGCGCAGGCTCGTTGGCTTCTATGAACTCGATCCTGGTATTATACTTTTTATTGTTGCCTGTCCAGGAATCAACAATCTTGCCTTTGATGTCAATCAAGTCGTCTTTCATGGCAATTACCAGAGAAATGGTATGATTAGGGTCGAAAGGGGCATGGGTTTCCAGCAAGATCCCGCCTTTGCTGACATTTAGCGTTCTTCCTACTCCGCGGGTTACTACTTCTTCATTTTCGTCCATGCAAAGATACGACAACAGATTAAGTGAATCGATCCTTGAGTGCCTTCTTTTTTCTTTGTCGGACGTGTCGTTCATCTAGAAAACTCTAATAAACAATTGTTGGAAAAATGTCAACGGATATTAAAATGTTGTGACCGTTCCAGCGAAGGGTGACGGGAAATAGTGTCTGAACGAAAACTAGGTTTTTTCGTTGAGCCCAACACAGATATCAGCGAAAAGGGCAGTTTTCGTTTGGGCACTAAATTAGGTTGGGGCAACTACAATGGCGAAGAAGAAAAAAAGTGGTGGTGTATCTAAGTGGGTGGGTACTAGCTAGTTTTCCCGGCTCTCCCTTACGACCCTTTTTGTTTCCTGGGCGATCTTTAGCTCTTCGTTGGTTGGCACAACAAGCAGTCTAATCCTACTGTTTGAAGAACCTATTTCTCTGATTTCCTTTGAGGTGTTACGGTTTCTTTCCGTGTCAAGCTCAATGCCGAGCCCAGCTAACCCCTGGCAGCAGAGCCTGCGAATCTCAGGGGCGTTTTCGCCGATTCCCCCCGTAAAAACGAGGCCATCCAGGTACTCAAGGACGGCAAAAAAGCCGCCTATATATTTCCTAATTCTGTAACAATAAACCTCTATGGCAACTGTTGCTGCCTCATTGCCGGAAGCTGCCTTTTGCAATACCTCCCGCATGTCATTTAATCCGCAGAGTCCCTTCAGTCCACTTTCTTTATTTAGGAGTGTGTCAATTTGGTCAAGAGACATCTTTAAATGATCGGCCAGGAAAAACGGAAGTGCGGGGTCCACATCACCAGAGCGGGTTCCCATAACCAGGCCTTCCAGGGGGGTCATGCCCATGGTTGTATCTATCGATTTGCCTCTCCGTATTGCAGCCATACTGGCGCCGTTTCCCAAATGGATTGTTATGAGATTCAACTTGCTTAAGGGTTGATTCAAATACTCAGCCGATTTTTCAGCGACATAGGAGTGGGAGGTTCCATGAAAGCCGTATCTGCGCACGCCTTCCTTTTCGTATAAATCATATGGAAGGGCGTAGAGGAATGCCTTTTTGGGAATGGTCTGGTGAAATGCCGTGTCAAATACTGCAACTTGGGGAGAATCAGGAAAAATGGCTTGAGCAACCTCGATTCCCGTCAAATTGGCAGGATTATGCAAAGGAGCTAGGGGGATGTTTTCCCTTATTGCTGCAATCACCCTTTCGTCAATGATTATCGAAGACTTAAAGGCCTCACCACCATGGACGACCCGGTGGCCCACCGCCCAGATTTCCGATTTGTCGCCAATTACACCATATTCCGGGTGAACCAATGAATCGACAATTAAGTTGAGTCCTTGGCGATGGTCGGGAATATCTCTTTCCGTTGACTTTTTCCAAGGCCTGCCTTTGTCTTCGGTTACTTCATGGGTAAGCATGCCGGCGGCTTCACCGATTTTTTCAGCCAGCCCCGAGGCTATGGCTCGGTCGTTTGCCATATCGAAGAGCTTGTACTTGATCGAAGAACTTCCCGTGTTGATGACAAATATTTTCATTCAAGCAAGCCTTTTTCCGCCTGAGCTTGAACTGCGGTAATGGTAATCGTATTGACGATGTCGGCAACGCTGCATCCACGGCTCAGATCATTTACAGGTTTGTTGAGGCCCTGAAGAACAGGACCTATAGCGACAGCCTTGGCTGATCTCTGCACGGCCTTATAGGTGTTATTTCCAGTATTAAGATCAGGGAAGATGAATACCGTGGCCTTTCCCGCAACTTCACTTTCCGGCATCTTGGTCTTTGCCACTTCCGGATCAATGGCCGCATCGTACTGCATTGGGCCTTCCAGTTTTAGATCAGGGTAGGCCTCTTTTGCCAGGTCCTTGGCAATCGCTGTTGCTTCTCGGACCTTGTCAACATCTTTGCCTTTTCCGGACTTACCTGTTGAGTAGGATAACATGGCCACCCTTGGGTCGATGCCGAACGTCTTTGCGGTTTGTGCGGAGCTGATAGCAATTTCAGCCAGGCTTTTCGCATCTGGGTCTGGGTTTACCGCACAGTCGGCATATGCTAGGATCCTGTCCCTTAGACACATAAAAAAGAGACTAGACACGATTGAAAACCCCGGCTTTGTCTTTATTATTTCAAAGGCAGGTCGTATTGTGTCGGCTGTTGTATGAACTGCTCCGGAAACCATGCCATCGGCATGATCTTTGTAAACCATCATAGTCCCAAAGAAGTTTACATCGCTCATGGTATCACCGGCAATTTCCATGCTGATCCCTTTGTGTTTTCTTAAACCATAATAGGTTTGGACGTAATCATCAAAAAGACCGCTTTTACGCACCTCAATGATATTAATGCCTTCCATATGAAGACCGATGCGGGATATTGTCTTTCGAATCTGCTGTTCGTTGCCGAGAAGGGTTAAATCGACTACCTCCCGTCGGAGGAGTATTTCGGCGGCTCTCAAGATTCTTTCATCTTCTCCTTCCGGCAGTACAATGTGTTGTTTGTGTGCTTTGGCATTTTGAACTAATCCATATTCGAATAGTTTTGGTGTAACAATGGAGATCTCCCTTTTTATGATGCGTTGACCCAGTTCTTCCATTGCGACACTGTTTTCAAAAATCTCCAGGGCACGCATGACCTTACGGGTGTCCTCAGGTGAAATTCTGGCATAGACATTATCAGCTATCCTGGCTGCGGGAAAGGTGTCGTGCTCAACGCTTAGGATAGGCAGTGCGTTTGAAAAACCCTCAATCAGTTTGCAAACGGGTTCTTCTGGTAACAGACCTCCTGTTAACATGATGCCGGCAATCTTTGGCATCACCACCGATGAAACGGTGGCAAGAGAGGCGACGATTACGTCTGCCCTGTCTCCGGGAGTAATGATAAGTGTGCCATGTTCGATCCGTCTCAGAAAGTTCCTTAATTGCATCGCTGCCACAGTAAAGCTGTAAACGTGTTGATCCAAATGGTTTTCACCGTACAAGACCTTCGCATTCAGTAGCCTGGCAATTTCTCCTACTGTTGGATTGCCAAGCGTCGGTTCATTGGGTATGGTGTAGATCAACTGCTTTTTACCCCATGGCTTTTCCTCCAGCCGCTCTGTGATTTCCTCTTTGTCTTTTGGGTTTGCCCGATTGACTATTGTTGCAACAATATCACATCCCTTTGCAAGCATCGATTCAACGGCCATTTCAATGGATCGTAAAGTTTCATCCACGTTCTTGTTGTGGGCATTGGCCACAAGCAAGACAGGGGCGCCCAGGTTGTTGCTGATCTCAGCATTGATGTCGAATTCAAAAGCGGAGGTTGACCCTAAAAAATCAGTACCTTCACACAACACAAAATCGTGGTCTTTTTCAAGGTCCTTGTATTTAGAGACAATTTCTTCAAGCACTTCATCGTATTTGCCGACGGTGATCAGGTTATTTGCCGCAGTTGCCGTGTAGGCGTACATATCCCTGTATGGAGGAGTAAGGTTATAATATGAAGAGATCAAGTTGATATCATGGTCTATCACTTCATTGTCAGAGGGGTTAACATTTATCAATGGGCGGAAAAAGCCGACCTTTTCAACACTTCGCAGCAACAACTCCATGACCCCCAAACAGATAGCAGACTTGCCGCTCCTAGCATCTGTGGCGGTAACAAATAGATTTTTTGACATGATGCACCTACTCTCTAGCCCTGTTCATGGCCAAGGTCCTAAGGGTTATATTGGTTCTTTTCCCAATTATTTGGGAGAAAGGATTCTAGGATTGCGGCTTTCGCCTTAAAAAGATCCGAGGGTTCAAGGATTGCGGCTTTCGCCTTAAAAAGCTGCAAGTGTTTGTTTTCTGATAATTTCTCAGCTTTTCACTCGAACCCTTGAACCCTCATAGGGTACAGATTAAGCTAAATACTAACTGCAAAGAGCCAATCGCTCCATCCTTAAATCCTTGATTTCTGGATGGGCACTCTTAATATCTGTCTGCGCTGCCGAGGACGTTTTTGTTTTTCTCTGTAATCATTTTCATGAGTTCTTCCCGGGCAGGGCCGAGATATTTGCGTGGGTCAAACTCGGTAGGTTTTTCATTGAAAACCTTTCTGATAATGGCGGTGAGCACTAATCGTCCATCAGAATCGATGTTGATCTTGCATACAGCAGACTTTGCTGCTTTTCTCAGTTGACCTTCAGGGATACCCACTGCGGCTTCTAAGGCTCCACCGTTGCTGTTGATAAGGTCAACATATTTTGGAAGAACGGAGCTGGCGCCGTGCAAGACGATAGGGAATCCTGGAATCCGCTTTTCGATTTCTTCCAATATGTCAAAACGAAGGGGTGGTGGCACAAGCACTCCTTCCTCATTACGTGTGCACTGTTCGGGCTTGAACTTGTAGGCGCCGTGAGAGGTGCCTATTGAGATTGCGAGGGAATCGACCCTTGTCTTGTTTACAAAGTCTTCGACTTCTGCAGGCTGGGTGTAGACAGATTCGGAGGCAACAACATCATCTTCGATACCGGCAAGCACCCCGAGTTCTCCCTCTACAGTAACATCATATTTGTGGGCATAGCCTACAACCTTCTTGGTCAACTCGATGTTTTCTTCATAGGGGTGACTGGATCCGTCAATCATTACGGAAGAAAAGCCGCTTTCTATACACGAAACGCACAGCTCGTATGTATCGCCGTGGTCTAGGTGGAGGGCAATCGGAATAGTGTAACCTTGTTCCCGCGCCATCTCTACTGCGCCCTTTCCCATGTTTCGCAAGAGCGTTGAGTTGGCGTAATCCCGAGCGCCTTTGGAAACCTGCATAATCAATGGCGACTTGGATTGTCCACAGCCGTTAATGATTGCCTGAAGTTGCTCCAGGTTGTTGAAGTTGTAGGCGCCAACTGCATACTTGCCTTCCATGGCCTTTTTAAACATTTCCCGTGTGTTGACAAACCCCAATTCCTTGTAGTTAGTTGTCATCTTAGCCCTCCCATCTAAGGGTTCGAGGATTCAATCCTTATTATTCTACCAATAGGCCGAGGATATCAGATTTTAGTGAAAGCAGGAACTATGCCATTTATGGATGGGTACTATTTAAGTTGTTTCCGTGGTGTGTAAATGGTGGATACTCTGCTTTGAGTTTCAAGATGCGCCCTACGGATTTTAAGCTGAGTTTCTTTACGTGGTCCGAAGTTTGTATTGCCTTCAAGAGCTTTGCGTGAGTGGTCTCTATCTTGTGCTGATCGTGGCATATTAGTGCTATATCTATTCCGGCATCGCAAATCCTTTCGACGAAGGTATCGACATCGAAGTGTTTGTCGATAGCCCCCATGTCGAGATCATCGGTTATGCTTACTCCCTTAAAGCCCATGGTATTTCGTAACAGCTTTTTTGCGATGATGGATGAAAGACTTGCAGGCCATGTTGGGTCGAGGTCCGTGTAGACAACATGTGACAACATGACTGCCGCGACATTGCTTTGGATGGCTGCCTTGAATGGGATAAGATCTAAAGAATCAAGTATATGGCCTTTGGTTTCAAGAAATGGAAGATCTGCATGAGAATCGATTGTGGTGCGGCCTATGCCGGGGAAATGCTTGGCGGTAGCGCCAACCCCATTTTCCTGGAGACTTTCAATGACGGTCTTGCCAAGATCTCCTGCCAGGCCTGGAGAATTTCCAAACGCGCGATCTGCCATAATGGAAGAATCGAATCCTTCTGGAATTACATCTAATACAGGGGCAAAGTTTAGGGTAATGCCCACTTCTTTAAGTTCTTTGGCTGTAATTTCACCAAATTTCCTCGCGGCCATTATTGATCGGGCGTTACCAATAGCAAGGTTTCCCGGAAAAACGGTAAAAGGAGGGTCCAGACGCGCCACTGGGCCGCCTTCCTGATCAATCGCAATGAGAAGGGGAGGGTTGCCTATTTGTGTCGCGAGATCCTGTGCGTTTTGACAGAGTTCAGACAGTTGCGAAGGGTTCGTTACATTCCGTCTAAACAAGACAAGGCCTCCCACACAAAGCTTTGTGATCATGAACCGTAAGGCATCATCCAAAACTTTTCCCTTGAATCCGACCATGAGACGTTGGCCGGCCAATTGTTCGTTGGTTAGGGAATGTGGGTGGATCATATGCAAGTTCTCAAAAAGTTCGGGTTATACAATTAATTAGACCATGCCAGTGGTTATTGTGGAAATTCGATCATATTAGGGATACGGAATATTGTTCAGGATTTCAGCCCATAGAACGAATATCCAGCGGTTTGTAGAGCGTTCGATGAGCCGCCGCCATTTGTTGAAATTCGTCTAACTTGCTGCACTCGCCGGAATACGGACAGATTTTCCCCCTTGCGAAAAGATCGCAACACAAGCACGGGCTTTTGTTAAGTATACTAAGGTCCGGTTCATGTTGTTGGTTTCCGGGAGTTCTTATGGTGATTGTAGGGCGATCTTCGCTCAATCCGCCCCAAATTACAAACAATTTATTGTTCATTTATTATTCTTTTTTAAAAAAAGTTCACAAATGTTTACAAACAAGCCTGGCGAATCCATATTCCAGTTGCCGGTGAAGTAAACGAATTAGATATCACAGGTTGGCATAGTTTAAAAGGTCTTTTATTTTTTCCTTGTCAAAGCGCAAAGAGAGTAGTAGCATATGAGTTTCATGTCTTGATGGCATTTAGACATGGTAATAACTAACATTGAGGACTTAAAGCTTAGTAACAGACCGGGCCTTTAGAACACAGTCTCTTTCGTGTTGCCTGCCCGTTACAAAGTCTTTTTGGTTTTTCGGTGAAACGAGGGGGGAGATAAATTTGAACGAGTTTAGTAGCCTGGAAGTTAAGGTCCACAACAACGACCTTGAAAAGGCTATGAAGGTGTTGAAGAAGAAACTACAAAAAGATGGCCTTTTCAGACGACTAAAAGCTAAAAGGAGCTACGAAAAACCGAGCGAATGTCGTCGTCGTAAACGTCGTGAGAGTGAAAGAAGACAAAGGTCTGCTCAGATCAAGAAGAACAGAAGATTTGGGTAGCAGTTTCTGGTTGTTTAATACTTAAGAGCCTGGTCACCAAATAATGACCGGGCTCTTTTGCGATATTCAAGTCAGATGGTTTTTACGAGTCTGTAAGTCAGGCATGAGGAAGAACGGGAGCTTAGATGATGTTTTTTCTTCTGTCCCTAAATAAACGCCGTTCGTTTAGCCCGGAAAGGGAAACAAAGATCCCTTCCCGCACACTTCTACGGCGATCTCTTTTGTTTTTTCTTCGGTCTTTAAGAAATGGTCTTTGTGGAGTATGGGGCGTGGTTAGTCCGTGTGAAGTGTCATTTCTGACATGTGATGTGTTTCCAACTACAATGTCAAGGCCTGAAGGCTTCACAGCTTAGTTTCTCCATATTCCTTCTTTTTATCGGCAATGTGGAGAAATTTCTTTAGTCTTTAGCCGTTTATCTTATCCCTCAAAACTCCGGAGCACCTAAAGGTTACAACCTGCCGTGCTCGTAGCATCATTTCCTTAGACGTTTGGGGGTTCCTTCCTTTTCGCTCTCTTTTGTGTTTGATGCAGAATTTACCAAACCCGCTAATCAGGACGTCCTCACCGCTTTCAAGTGTCCTCTTAATGATTTCCAAAAGACCTTCAACTACTTCAATTGACTTGTTTTTGGGAAGATCGAGTTGGTTGTAGATTGAATTTACGATGTGCTCTTTGGTAAGGGCCATTACATGTTCCTCCTTTTAGTTTGCAATTTTGACGACTTCGTAAAAAGTCCATCTGCGGCGTTGCGCTTCATCTTTCGTCATTG
>RCNB010000664.1_pt1 | contig 22588 bp, 16 predicted proteins | sample 2041321 | NCBI WGS metagenome assembly RCNB01 (sample SAMN09708232, study PRJNA481090) | Marine sediment metagenome, whole genome shotgun sequencing project. | reverse complement strand
GTCGTGGTGCGAGTGTCAGACCCTTCGTCCATACATCGTGAAATTCAATTTGCAGCGATGAGCTTGTTTGTCGGTCCTCGCGCGCCGCGCCGAAAAACAGGCCATCGTAGTCACTGGAGAGGCTCCCAATGGATGCGGTCAGGAAGGTTTTCTCGCCAAGCGCTGCTGTTACTGCGACGCGGCCACCGGTTTTCGAGTTGCCATACGGCGAGCCGTTTTGCCGCGCATCATCGTTTCCGCCAATCGCCTCGATACTCAGCCTTCCCTGTGTTGCGAAGCGATACGATGTGGCCAGCGTATACAAGGTGCGAGTTACGTCCAGCACTTCTATTGACTCGTCGTATTTGAGCGCCCCACTGCGCAATGCGAGACTCAGGTCCCAGCGCTCACTTAGGCTGCGTCCGAGAAATAAGTTCGCGCCACCGTATGTTTCGTTTGACTCGCCGTCGCGCGTTGCCCCGTAAGCGTCAACGCCTGCGCGGCCAAAAAAAGCACCGCTTCGCCAGTTCATACTAAGCAGACCGCTGACGATTCCCGCATCGACAAACGGCGCATCGGGGTTATCCCGGTAAGCGGCTCGCGCACCAACAAACCAACCGAAATTGGCACTTCGCGGCAGGTTCCAGTCAAAACCCGCTGCCGCCTCAACGAACATTGAATCCGTGGCCTGATTTTCCGGGCTTAAGGTAAAGCCAAGAAACTGTTCACTCTTGGTTGACCCATTCGCATTACTGTCATGACCTGTAAATAGCTCGCCGTAGGGGGAAAACCGACTGGGCGGCGACGACGGTCGCGCATCAATAGCATTGATGTAACCGGTGATAACGTCGCTGACTGCAGGTGGCGGATCTTCGTCCAGCAGAACAGCAAACATCGCCTGCGCTGTGCCGTACTCCGCTGCTTCATAATGCGCTCGAGCCAGTTCCATGCGAGCGCCTGAGAAATCAGGCGCGGCTGCTGCCGCTCGTTGCAAGCTCAGGATTGCCTCACTGGTATAGCCGGAATCGAGCGACGCAACACCCAGCAAATAGTCGAAATAAGGGTTGCCGGACAATTCTGATTCGTAAGCTCGAAGCAATTCGTAAGCGTTGCGTGTGTGGCCACCGGCGAGCAACGACTCCGCTTGCAGATACAGATCGCCTGCATCGTTGCTGTCCACAATCTGCATCGTCGCCTGTGCATGTACCTGAGCGATTGGCGACAGGGCCAGTGCAAGTACCAGAATCGCGCGGCACAGAGGCGTTGCTGCGGTTCTCATTCTATTCGTCCTTCTCACTTACTTAGATGGTCGAAAACGCCGTCCCAAGCTTGCGGCGGTGGACTACGACGGAAATTATCAATTCGATCGAGGTATACATTATATAGGAGGTCGTTCGCCTGATGTGTGAGAGCTTCGAATGCACTCGCCGCGAGTTCCCAATTAGCAGCGCGATAGGTGGCTAGCGCGGCCGCATATGCGGCCAGCTGTTCGCGCTGTTGCTCGGATATTTCAGAGGTCGGTCCGAGAGGCTCAAAAATTGCGACTGGCTCGGTCTTGCCCTTGACCCGAACGAGGTCCAGCTCGCGATACGTGAAATCTGGCACCAGAGTCGCGGTTCTGTCGCTGACGATAATGTCGACACCATACTGTTTGGTCAGGCTTTCCAAGCGCGAGCCCAAATTCACCGTATCGCCCATCACGGTATAGGCGATACGAAATTCGGAGCCCATATTGCCGACATTCATGTCACCGCTGGCGATACCAACGCCGACTCTAATCTGTGGCCAGCCATTGTCGCGAAAAGGTGCATCGAGCTGCTGTACGGCACGCAGCATATCGAACGCCGCCAACATCGAGTGACGTGCATGCTCGTCGTCGCTAAGTGGTGCCCCCCAAAAGGCCATTACGGCGTCGCCCATGTACTTATCAATCGTGCCACGGTGCTTTTGAATGACGCCGGTAAAGGGCGTCAGAAACTCGTTCATCAGACGCGTTAGTTCGGTTGCATCAAGTCCCTCAGATATCGTCGTAAAGCCGCGAACGTCGGAAAACAGAACAGACATTTCACGCGACTCACCATCGAGAGATATCTCCTCACCGCTCGCATCGATTTCGTCCACGATCGCAGGTGGAATGTATTGTCCAAATACCTGCGACAAGTGTCGTTTGTTGCGCTGCTCAACAAAAAATCCGTAGGTGATCTGCAGCATCGATGCGAGAAGAATGAAACAGAGCAAGGATGCAATTGGCACGATCAGCCCAAAAGCACTCCACAACCACAGGTTACCCGCCATTGCTGCACCGAACATGACAAATACAAGTGCCAAAGCGAGCAATGGTGTCAGCCGCGGCATGAGCAGCGCAGTCACTAAGGCTATTACTAAGAGAAGAAAAAATTCCAGTCCATCGGACCACGCCGGCTGCTGACGAATGGTGCCATCAAGGATGCCTGCGATCATATTCGCATGGGCTTCGACACCGATATAGCGCTGCCCAACCGGCGTCGATCGCAGATCAAGCAGGCCCGCGGCGCTGGCGCCGAGCAAGGCGATCCTTCCTTGCAATACGATGGCTGGCGCGGAGCCATTCAGCACGTCCTTCGCGGAAACATAGGGAAAACTCTCCTGCGGTCCTCGATAAGGAATGTAAATCGCGACCTGTTCGTTGACCGGAATGCGACGCGCGCCAAGCGTCAGAGCCTCGAGCTCAATGCCGCTCATGCGGCCGTCAGACCGAGTAGCAAAAGAAAGGCCAACCGCAGGATTGCCCAGGGCAATGCGCGCGACTTCGAGCGCGAGCGATGCGTAAAGGTCACCATCGAAATACTGCACCAGAGGCGCGCGCCGAAAAACGCCGTCGGAATCAATAACAGGCGAGTCAAAGAAGCCGCCACCGATCGCATTTTGCTGCAAGTCAGGCAGATTTCCAGCGAAACCACGCGCCTTAATGAAGGGCACACTGAGGTCCGTGAGCGCTTCAGCACGGATGATTGGTGCTGGAATAGACCCCGTAGCCACCGGTTCTCCGTCACCCAGAGAATCTTTGAATACAAATCCGGTGACAACGTCCCTGGCGATCAGCGATTCAGCGAATCGATAGTTGCTATCAAGCGTCACACGATGTTGTTCCAGTTCGCGGGCTACCGCCGGATCCGCGGCAATCGGACTTGCGGAGAGGACCTTTAGAAGCCGTTCGGCAGAGCGTTCTTCCGCTTCGGCGAACAGGGCATCCATGCCGAGAATTTGAATTTCATAATCGTCGAACAAACGATCAACAATGGCGGCCAATGTGTTGCGTGGCCATGGCCATTGGCCTAATTCGGCCTGACTCGCTTCATCGATATCAATAATGACAATACGGTCGTCAACGGTGCCGGGCATAGTCAGCCGCACCCGAACGTCGTAAAGATAATTTTCTATACGATCAATCAACTCAAAGCGTGGTTTGGCGGCAATATGCGCCGTAAAGAGAGCGAGCATCAGGATGCTAATCAGCACCCGAACCAGAAGTCGAACCGTGCGCGTTCCAGTCGCGGATGACATGTCGCCAATGTACACGAAAAATCTATTGAATCAACTGCTTACGTCAAGAAAACCATTCTCTCTCAAACTCTGCCTGATCGTGGTATTGATTTGCAAAATAATCGAGGCCACACTGCCCCTCGCTTTTCCGCCTGCTGAGTGCGCTAAAGGATCACCGTACGATCATGATAATAGTTACCGGTACTCGTCGCTCTGGCACCTCTGTGTGGATGCAGATTCTGCAGCAAGGAGGCATCCAGATTCTGGGTGAGCCATTTCCTGCAAACTGGAAGAGCATTATGGAGGAGGCCAATCCCAAGGGTTTTTACGAAAGCACTTTGGTGCAGGGAATCAACTTTCAGACCAACCCTGACCCGGTTTCGGGTGCCTGGATTCCACCCGATAAGGTGACTGATATCGGTATAAAAATATTCGCCGATGGCATCGTTAAAACCGACTTTTCGTACATCACCAAGGTGATCTACACCATTCGCGAGTGGCGCGAATGCGAAGCCTCTAGAAAGCGCATGGACGAAATCAAGCTCGGCGGTTCTGGGGCCGCTGGCCTGGATCAGAATAGCGAAGTGTGGGCCAAACTGCCTTCGGGTTTCGCTTGGTGGAAGGCCAATTTCTCCTTGGTGAAAGACATGCGAACGCGGCGCTATCCGGTTGCTGCATTTTCCTACGCCGCTCTGCTGGAAGATCCGGAAAAACTAACCAGAGCAGGGTTCGAGTGGCTCGGCAGAGGGGATGCAAACGCGGCAGCAAATGCCGTTGATCGATCCTTGCAAACTCAAAAGGAAGTGTCGTTGTTGGATGTCGGGCACGACTACGATGGAATTTTCGACGAGCTGTACGATGCTCTGCACGCCAACCAGATGATCTCGCCTGCTTTCTACACAAAACTGGCCGAAACCGACACGAAGATTACTCAGGAAATAAAAGCGATTCTGGCTTAGGTGAGTAGCGTAAGTTCTGCGTGATCTCTAAACTCCAATTTTTTGACGCACTGGAATATCAAGTATGAATCTGCCATCTGACTTCAGAGATGCCATGATCGAGGCGAAAAACATGAGCGCGCAGGGCAGGTTCCTCGAGTCGGAGCGAATCTATCGAAGTCTTGCTACTCCCGGCCCTCACCGTGGAGTTGCACTCGAAGCGCTAGCCGAGTTGTACCTGCATCAGGAACGCCCCGACGAGGCCTACAGTGTTCTAAAGGCAATGACCGAGGAAGATCCGGACAGCCTGCACTTTTGCGGTTTGCTCGCAAAATTCCTTGGCTCGGCTGGCAAAACCCAGGCAGCTCTCGACGAGTATTCACGGCTCATCGCGCGACAGCCCGAACTCGCAGTTGCGCATTTCAACCAGGCATTGCTATTGCGCAAGCTACAACTCAATGAGGAGGCGTTGGCCGCCTACGAGGCGGCACTCCGTTTCGACATCGAGCACCCGGAAGAGATCTATTCGAATATGGGTGTGCTGTATTCCGACATGCAGAATGCAGAGAAGGCCGCGGAAATGTATGCGAATGCCCTTGAGATATCGCCGGACTATGTGACTGCACTGTTCAATCTCGCCGGCCATTATGAAGAGTCGGGAGAAAAGCTGCAGGCCTTTCAGCACTACGAGCGAATTCTGGCTATAGACCCGTTGCATTGGAAGTCGCTGGCGCGGTTGGCGTACCCGGAAAAAATCACGGCGGATGAGAAAAGCTTGATCAACCGACTTAAGGGATGCGCCGAATTGCTGGAAGACGACAAGCCCGCACAGGAAGGATTGAATTTTGCATTGGGTAAGGCGTATGACGATCTTGAATTGTATCCTGAAGCTTCCGCCGCCTATGTGACCGCGAATGAGCTCAGCAGGCAGCGGGTGCTGCCTTATACGCCGGCAGCAACCGAGCAGGCTTTTGACTATCTTATCGACTTGTTTGATTCCGAATGGATTGAAAAAGCAAGTACCAGCGAGGACGCGTCGCCGATTTTTATTTGCGGCATGTATCGTTCCGGCTCTACCTTGCTAGAGCGAATGTTGGGGGCGCACCCAGCCATTGCTGCAGGCGGAGAGCTGAATGTGCTCGGATGGCTCATTGATAGTGAATTGGGGAAATTTCCGCAAGCAGCGAAAGCTGCGACCAAGGAGCAGCTGACACGTATTGCTGAGGCTTATGTCGCAAAAGTCAGGGAGCTTGACCTCGGAGCCCCTGTGGTCATCGACAAGCAACCCGACAATTTCCTGCGCGTTGGAATGATTCGGGCAATATTTCCGAACTGCAAGATCATTCGAAGCCGACGCGGCCTGCTCGACAACTGCTTATCCTTGTATTTTCAGCCATTTGCTCGAGCTGCCAGTTACGCAAACGACCTGCAGCATATTGCCCACTATTACGCGCAGCAGGAGCGTCTCTTTGAGCATTGGAATGCCTGTGCCGGGGAAAACCTCTGTACCGTCGATTATGAGGACCTGGTGGTGTCGCCGGAGCCCGTCTTGCGGGGCGTTTTGGAGTTTCTCGGGCTCGATTGGGATGACAAAGTTCTGGATTTTCACCAAGGCGGTGGCTTGGTAAAGACGGCGAGTATCTGGCAAGTGCGGCAAGAGCTGCACAGCGGCTCCAAGGATCGCTGGCGTAATTATGAAGCGCTGCTTGGTAGCCTGATCGAAAAGGCGCTACCTGCTGCTCCCGAGAAGACGATCTGAAATAGGGCGTGCCGGTCGCAGCTGCAAAAAGAGCCTTATTTCTTGTTGTAAAAACACCACTGTTGGCTATTTTTGGTGATTAAGCACCGTGACTTACGTCTAAAAGAGCCGCATAGCAGCTGGACATAGCGGCATCTGAATTCATTTAAAACCTTTAAAAACAATAACTAATGATCGTTTTTTCAGAGCATTTATACTGCCAAGGCGCATTTCTAAGCGTTTTGTTGTTAATAACCAAATTTGTAGGTGATTCGCGTCGATCATCTGCTATACTTCGCTCCAAGTGGGCTGCAGCGTGCGCGTTTGCGGTCGACCTCGAGCGTTATGCCAATAGGTTTTGCACGACAATCTAATGGCTTGGTGCCCGAGATTAATTCTCTACGAAGTACCTATCAAGACTATATCTAAGGGGATATAAAACATGCATAAGGGAAAATTAAAGCAGCCCAAAGCAAGCGCTTTGTCGATTGCTGTCAAGAGCGCTTTGTGTCTTGGCCTCGTTCCGGGGCTGGTGGTAGCGCAGCAAGACAACGTTTCCGATGAGGTTTTGGAAACGATCACAGTGACCGGCTCTCGTATTCCGCGTCTCGATCCGCAACTGGTTACGCCGGTTCAGATCTATGACAAGGACTACATCGAGAACACTGGCGCAGCCACGATCCAGGACTTCCTGTTTACAGCAAGTTTCGCGGGTCCGAATATATTCAATGAAAATGCAACCTTGAGCCAGACCGCCGGTACATCGAACTTCGATAGCCGCGGCTTCGGCGCAGATTACGTGGTCGTTCTATTGAATGGTCGCCGTCTGCCGGGAGACCCAATTTTGGGTAATCCAAGAACCAACTTGAATCTGGTTCCGCTGGCCGCAGTTGACCGTATCGAATATCTGTCAACGGGTGCTTCGGCGATCTACGGTGCTGATGCTGTACAAGGCGTTATTAACATCATTACCAAGCAGGCTTATGAAGGTCTCGAAGTCCAGGTCAATTACGGCAATGACCAAGACAGTCTTGGTTCCAGAGTCGGTTTTGCGATTACCGGTGGCATTGTCAGCGACAAAGGTTTTGCGACCATCTCTTATGAGTACCTGAAGCAAAATGCTGCTGAAGGTTCTGGCTTGCCGTTGTTCGGTTCAGCTATTGCGCCGGACGGATCGGATGGCACAAGCGGAATTGGCGATGCACCAGACAACGCAACCTATTTGGACTTTGGCGGAGTTGCGCTAAGTTATGCAGCAGCAAATTGCCCACCAGAAAGAATCAAGCCAGGACGTTATGGAGCAACCGGCACTAACTGTACTTACGACTTTGCCCCGCTGTACCAAGCAATTCCTAAGCAGGAGCGTCAAAACTTCCTGACTAATGCAGAGTATGAACTCGGTGATCGTCTTACCGGCTACGGCGAGTTCCGTATGTCGCGCAACGTTACTAGTGTTCGCAATGGTGCGGCTCCGGCGTTTTTCAACGTCACAGGCTTAGCCAGTCTTGCGGATATAGATGCTCAACTCGGCAGTGACCTTGCTAACTCGTCATTGGTCTACATGGCGCGTCGTGCAACGGATGCGGGCCCACGCTCAACCGATAACACCAATACGGCGTACTCGGTAACTGTAGGTGGTCGCTTCGAAATTGGTTCTGGTCATGAGCTGGACTTCAACGTTCAGAACATTGAGTCTGAGATGAATCGCATTGGCGTCGGCGGTCAGTTGTCAGTATCGGCAGTTGAAGCAGCTGTGCAGAGTGGTCTTTTTGATCCAAATTTGACCTACGATCCAGATTTTTATAAGGACAATAACCTTGCAGTTTCATCCCAGCGTCAGGCAACTGGCAGCGATACGCGCTTTAACCTGCAGTTGACCGGTATGATTGGTTCTTCCAGCATTGGTTACGCGGTCGGTCTTCAGCACAAGCAGGAAGATTTTGTTGATCGTTCTGATGCAGCTTCGACCAACGATGACATTGCTGGCAGCGCTGGTTCGAACGGTGCTGGTGAGCGAGAAGTTGACGCGTTCTTCGGTGAGTTGTCGTTCAGCCCGATCGATTCTGTCGAGTTGTCACTTGCTGCACGCTATGATGACTACACCTGGGAAGGTCGCGATCAGTCGATTCCGGCAACCATAAAAAATGGTGATGACGCGACGACGTACATGGCCGGCGCATCTTGGCGACCGACCGAGTCCGTGTTGCTGCGAGCTTCTTACGGTACCGGATTCAAGGCACCGACTCTTGGTGAGCTCTATCTGGGTGGATCGTTTGGTGTAAATCGTGCTGTCGATACATTGACATGTGACACGATCACGGGCACACCGGGCGCAACTCCGGCGGAAATCGATTTTGCATGTCGTACTCAGGAGATCAATTCAATATCGGGTGGTAATCCAAACCTGACAACTGAGTCTTCGAGCAGTATGAGTGCTGGTATCGTTTGGGATCCAACAGACAACTGGTCGCTTGCTCTCGATTACTACTATATCGAAGTTGAGGACAAGATCGGTTCGCTATCCACTCAGGAAATTCTGAATAACGAAGATCAGTACCCTGAACTCGTGAATCGAGTTAATGGACAGCTTAGCGCTAATGACTCGTTTGTTGCTTCTAACAGCCAGAATCTGACCGAAGAAAATGGTTCGGGCGTTGACTTGTCAACTCAGGTCAGTTGGGACTTCGACAGTGGCTCAATTATTTCCGATTTCCGGTTAGCGTATTTGCTTCAGCATGAGCGTCAAACCTCTGCTGTTCAGCCGCTTTGCGACGACAAAGGCACAACCAGTGAGCCTGAAGTGCGTCTTAACGGTCAAGTTGGCTGGCAGGCCGAGCGTTGGAGCACGACAATGACCTTCCGCTACTTGGGAGAAACGGATGATTTAGTGGGTGGTCGTCAGGATGGTACATGTGATGTATCCAATTCGGGTGAGATTAGGGGAGTTGATAGCTACCTTGAGTTCGGCTTACGCGGCACCTTCGACTTCGGCGAAAGCACGCAGTTGGCTGGCGGTATCCGTAACCTGACTGACGAAGAGCCTCCGTTCTCGGAGCTCGCAGCAGGTGGCTGGCCTTGGTTTGATCAAGGTCTGTACGACCCACGCGGCACAACTTACTACGTGAATCTGACACACAACTTCTTCTGATTTTTACGAAGTAAGTTTAGTAAGTATAGTTAGACCAACGGCTAGTCGCATTGCGCGACTAGCCGTTTTTTTTGTTATAAATAGACAGGATAATTTTCGAAAGCAGGCTAATGACAGATTTCATTAAGGTTTATGACAATGCCGTAAGTGACAGTCATTGCGAGCAGATTCTGCAGCAGTTTGAGGCGAGTCAGAATACCTATCGGGGCCACTCAGGTCCGGAAGTGGACGCGAACATCAAAGATAGCCTCGACCTGAATATCACCAATCGACCAGGTTGGTCAGACACGAATACACTGATCACCGATGCTGTTTTCCAGTGCTTGATTGACTACATGAACGAGTTCTCGTTTATGTTGGTGGGTGCTAATGTACCCATATTCAAGCACCCTCAAAGCGGCGAAGTATGTAAGCTGACGCACGAAAATTTTGACGATTTCGGCAGGCCTCATATCGATACACTTATTGCCCGAACCTATCGCCTTGGCCAAATGAATATTCAAAAATACGCCAGACAAGAAGGTGGTTACCATCACTGGCACTCAGAGATATGCGGCGGCGACAAGGACTTTGAGACCTTGCACCGGGCACTATTCTTTATTTTATATTTGAACGATGTTGATGAAGGTGGCGAGACCGCATTTTTCTACCAAGACAGAACAGTTTCCCCCAAGAAAGGTCGCATCGTAATATCGCCTGCAGACTTTACGCATACGCACAAAGGCCATGTCCCAGCGTCGAATGACAAGCTAATTGCGACATCCTGGGTGATGTACCATCGACCCGAATAGGAATCTTGCGCGTTCGCTTTGCGACTTTCAGTAATGACAATCTCTCTCAAAGAAATGAACGACCAGGCCCTTGCACTGAAACAGCAAGGGAAACTCTATGAGGCTATCGATCTCTATAAAGAAACAGCAACATCGTATCCCGATAGCGCAGTTGCAGAGCACAATCTGGCGGCAGCCCTGGGTGATGTGGGCCGAGCGACCGAGGCGGAGTCCCGCATTCGCCGCGCTTTCGCCAAGGGACTGAACGCAGCTGAAAGTTGGTTGGTGCTGGCACGTGCTCTCCTGGCCCAGGGGAGATTGAGCGAGGCCGAAGAAGCTTTCAAGGAAACCCTCAAGCTGAATCCCGATATGACGGTAGCGCTTTACGAGCTTGTTCAGCTGATCTGGATGAGCACGGCAGATGTAGCTATCGCGCTGGCACCACTTGAGGCCGCGATCGCAGCAAATCCTGACAAGCCTGAGTTGCATGGCAGCAAAGCGCGCGTATTGATGTACACCGCCGGGGCTCGGACGACGCACGATTTCGTCACCTCATCACTGCAGCGGTGGCCGAACGACGGCATATTACTCGGTGTAGGTATTGATTCGGCATGCCAGATTGGTAAGACGCAATCGGCTATCGAGATGAGCGACCGCCTGATAGCGCTGCATCCAGATTCTACGGGCTCGATGGAAATGCGAGCTCTCGCTTTGCTGGCTGCCGGGCGCGCCGATGAGGTGTTGCCGATAGCGAAATCGATGTGCGCTGCTGACCCCAATAATCAGCATGCCTTGGCGCTACTTGCGACGGCCAGCAGGCTTCTCGGAGACGCTCGTTATGAGGAACTTTACAACTATGAAGAGTTTGTACGCTCTTATGAACTTGCGGTGCCGAACGGCTGGGATTCGCTGGAGAGCTACCTCATCGATCTGGGGGCCGCGCTGCGCAAGCGACATCCCTTCGTCACGCATCCTTTTTCAAACTCGGAAGAGCACGGTAGCAAGATTTCCGACCTTCTCGAAATGGACAGCCCGGCGATCAAAGCGTTGCGAGATGCCATCACGCCAGCAGTGGATGGGCATTTGGCCTACCTCGGTAGCGGCACTGATCCGCTGCGATCGCGCAATAGCGGACGTTGGAAGATAGATGGGATCTGGTCGGTGTGGCTAAAGCCGAATGGCTATCACCATAATCATGTTCACCCTGCGGGCTGGCTGTCATCGGCCTGTTATATTGAATTGCCCAATAGTGTTTCTGCCGCAGGGCAGGAGGGCTGGATAAAGTTTGGAGAGCCCGGTGTGGTCACCGAGCCGAAACTGGGGCATGAGGATGCGGTACAGCCAGAGCCGGGGAAGCTGGTAATTTTTCCATCCTATATGTGGCACGGAACGGTACCCTTTAGTGGCGCAGAGCCACGTCTCACGATAGCATTTGATATCATTCCTGCTTGATTCCTGGCAAGACCACTCCTGGGGCATTAACGAATGAAACTAGAGACTGAATTCGTCAAGTTGCCGTTGCGTTTCGATGTCGAACGGCTAAAGCAAGAACTCGAAGACTTTTCTGATGACGAATGGATGGGTCATGCGACGGGCTATGCCGGCAACATGTCGATCCCATTGATCTCACTGAACGGTGAATTCAATGACGCTATGCATGGTCCGATGCAGGCCACGCCAGCGCTGGCACGCTGTGAGTACATTCGACAGATCATGACGGTGTTCGGTGAAGTATTCAGTCGCTCGCGGTTAATGCGCCTGGAACCCGGTCACGAAGTACCCCCGCACGTCGACATTAATTACCACTGGTTTAACCGGGTTCGAATTCACATTCCGATTACAACCACCGATGAGGTGCTGTTTTTTTGCGGCGACAAACACGTTCACATGGGGGCGGGAGAGGCGTGGATATTTAATTCATGGTCAGAGCACAAAGTGCAGAACAACAGCGACAAGACGCGGGTTCATCTGGTCCTCGATACGGCAGGTTCGCCACGCTTTTGGGATATGGTCGAGCAAGGTGAATGGCCGTTTGTGGACCGGCAGCGAGCTGTCTTGAAGCCGTTTGAGGTTCGCTACGAGCCGAACGAGCCCAGCCACCTAAAAACTGAAACCTATAATGCGCCGTTGGTTCAGAGTCCTGGAGAGCTTGAGGTTCTGATCAGAGCCTTGATTGATGATGTTGAGTGTTCTGACGCATCTGAAGAAAATGGCAAGCAGGCATTCGTGGACTTCTCAAAGAGTTTCATCCGAGCTTGGCGCGAAGTATGGTCCGAGCATGGCATGAAACCCAGTGGTTGGCCGCTTTATCACAGTTTGATCGGGCAAGCCGACAAAGGGGCATTTTTAATTCGGCCAGAACTGATCATCAAAAGTGGAATTGAACTAGCGCCAGCATTTCGAAGCCTGGTTTTGTCTTCCGCTATCAACGAAGAGTTCGCACCCCAGTATCTCGACAAGGATGACGTTCCGGACAACCTGCAAGAGGTGATTCGCAGCTTTGTTTCAGAGCCGCAAGACAGTATCGGAGAAGTAGCGAGAAATGCTCCTTGCCCGTGCGGTTCGGGTCGTCGATACAAGGGATGCCATGGCCGGATTGAGAAGGACTGATCAGGACTTGCACTTGCGAATCAGATTGCGGTCGACGCCGCGAGGTTTTGCGACTGACCTGTAGAACTGATCGATATAATTGAGTATTTCGCGTCTCTTTCTGGACGAAAGTTCTGGCCGATCGCGGACAATTGACTCTATCTCGTCCCGATTGGCGACGAAGGCTTCCAGCGTTGTCGGAAGAATTTCACTGTTAATGCAGCGTCCTCGATACAGTCGCTCCTGAACCGAGTCCAAATGCAACTTCGGATTCGGCGATGCGTACGGCGCAGAGACCAAGCCTGACATATCGAAATCGTAGGGAATTGAGTAATAACTTTCCCCCGAATTGCCGAACAATGTTTGGTTATGACAGCATTGTTCGCTCGCGGATCCGGATATCGGTGAAAAATCGGTGTTGCCGATCAGGTAGTGAAATACCGACGTAAGATTCAGGTAAACCGGGTCAAGACTGGCAATTGACGTAGTCTTAAGGTCGAGTGGCGTCACTCCCATTCGTTCTGCGAGCCTATTTTTATGTTCTATTAATACGCCGTAGCCGTCAAAGCTATCGCCAGCGCCACCGTCGTCATTGGGTGTTACATACTCGATTTGCAGTAGTCGAACGCGAAAGCTGTAATCACTTAGCAGATTCAGGATTTTATACGCGATAAACTCGGCAATAATGGCCTGCTCGTTAAAATACGAACCTGTTGCGCAATGCGTTACCAGTTTCACCTTATCCTGGCCGGCGAAAAGCGTATTTTTGACCTGAGATTTCTTGAAGTTCAGACGCAACGGCGGGAAGGAACATACATCGGGTTGTCGGCGATATCGGCCTCTGGCCCGAATACCCACATCCAATTCAATCAACTCGCTGTTGCCACCCGTAAAAAAGAACTGACCCGGAACGTATTCCTCCGTTGATCGTTCCCGCGCAATGGTGTCGAACGGCGCAACCATGCGAATATTAAGGATCTCATCGCTGTCGAAAAGGGTATCAGCGTCAGTGCTGCTTTCCTGCGCACTCGTCGTCTGCAGACACAGCAGTAAGACAAACCCAATTCCAAGCCACTGCAGCCACCGATGCATCATTATCTACTTTACCCGTTGAACCCGTAAACCGCCTTTTCCTTCCAACTTCAACTCGTATCCCATACTGTCTTCCTTGAGTATCGCCGGAGAGTCGCAGTCCTTGTAGCGAAGTCGCTTGCCGCCTATGTATCTCCAGACCTGGCCATTATCCAGGTAGAAATAAAACTTACGATCGTTGGCTACGCCGCAGCGGCTGACGTTTGCGTGGATTGAGTCCAATTCTTCTTCGTTCTTCGGCAGGCCGAAATCTTCACTGGAATCGAGACTTTGTGTTGCGGCATCGGTCGTTGGCTCGACTTCCGCTGCTATAACGGCGGCGGCTGCGACATTTGTGATCTCTGCGTCTGCCTCTGCCTCTGCAACTGAGGTCTGTTTACCAATATTGTCGAAACAAGCCAGCCGTTCTTCGATATCTGTATATTCTCGACACTGCTGTAGTTGCTGCATCGAAACACTGGAGTCCTCGGCAGATAGTGCGAATGAGATTAGCAGCAGCACGGTGCTCGCCGAGGTGCCCCAAAGTACCTTTTTCAATTGAATCTCTCCTTTTGCGCCCTAGGCAGGACAACGTCATAATAGCGCCTACGAAGCGAATATATATACTACCCAAAATTGATCCAGGCCGCATTTCATGAGCCAGAATTTCCAGATTCACACGGTCTTTCCTTCCTGCCTCTATGTCGCCGAAGTAGACGACGCGGCGCGGATTAACTCGGCCATGCTGCCGCATATCTATGCATTGCGGGACCAAGACAGGAAAACTATCAAGGACCCCGAGTTACTCAGTGTTTTTGAGAACGAAGTATGGAGCACCTATTTTTCCAGGCCCGGCATTGGGCTGATCAATGAGGAATGGACGGAGGATCTAAAGCGCGCGGTACTCGAGCATACAGAGAACTTTGTAAAGCAGCTGCAGCTGGATTTCGGTGCTCGGAAGCCGAAGGTCACGACACTTTTCGCGAATATTCACGACAAGCCCTACCACCGTCATGATGCTCATACGCACGCTGGGTCGATGTTCAGCGGCTCGTATTTCGTCAAGACATTTCCAGGGGCAGGAAAATTTCGACTCATCAATCCGAGCCGCGCATTGCAGTTTCATGAGTTCTCAAACCGCCAGGATACCGAACTCAATGTTAACGAGGTGGCGCTGGACCCCGTTGCCGGGCGGATGGTGCTGTTTCATAGTCATGTACCACATGCTGTCGACCGACCGACTGCCAGCGGAGAACGAATCGCGGTGGCGTTCAATGTGATTTATGCTTGAGTTATCGATGACTACATGACTGAGCCTGAGAAGGCACGCAATTGATCAAGGAGCCGCTAGAGTGCAAAAATATAAACATGTTGTTGTGGTTGGGGCAGGACCTGTGGGGTTATTGGCTGGTCTTACCTTTGAAAAGGTAATCCCGGACGGCAAGGTAACTGTAATTCGCTCTCCAGCTAAACCTGACTTGGAGATTAGCGAGTCGACCACGCCAGCTGTACCACAGTATTTACACACGTCACTCACGATCGATGCAGTGGATTTCAATCGGCGCGCTGATCCCGTCTGGAACCTTGGAAATCGATTGTACTTTGGTGATAAAAGTCGCGATTATTTCGACTATTCATTTCAAATTGCTATGGAGCAAGCGGACGAGGAGCTGCGTAAGAACGTCATGTACTACCTCCTGGATGGAGAAATGCAAAACTATTGCATGACTTCCGGATTAATGGAGCAACGACGCGCACCGGTCTTCAAGGATTCGGAGGGTAATCTTGATTCCATAAACACCTTTGGCTACCAACTCGACAGTCAGAAGTTCTCGACCTATTTGGAACAGTTGTCGCTGGAACGTGGTATTAAGTTCGAAGAAGCAGAGGTCTGCGATCTCAAACAGGCTGCAAATGGGGACGTTACTTCTATCGTATTTGAGGGTGGCAGTGAGATCGAAGCCGATTTTTACGTAGATTGTTCGGGATCCCGCGGATCGCTGATCAAGAAAGTCTCCGACGTGCCCTTCGTCAGCTACGGTGAAAATTTATATTGTGATCGTGAAGTGATCGGCGCCTGGGATCGTGATCACGCGATCGAGCCGTTCACGACTTCCTTTTCGATGAAGAATGGGTGGTGCAGGAATATCGAACTACGCGATAGGATCACTCGTGGCTACGTATACTCTTCCGCGTTTTGTAGCGAAGACGAGGCGATCGAGGAGCTTAAAGCTATCACGCCGCAGATCGGCGATGACCTGCGTACGGTCAGCTTTTCCTCGGGCCGACTCGAGCGGCATTGGGTCAATAATGTCGTTGCCATCGGAGACTCTTCCGGTTTTGTTGAACCGATGGGAGCGACGGCGCTTCAGTTTGTCACCGATCAACTCAATCATGTCAGCAAGGCAATACTGGATTCTTGCGGTGACGTTCCAGACATGATGCGCGACAAGGAATGTGAGCGAGTTCGGAATATCTGGGATGACCTTCGTGACTTTATTGCCGTGCACTACAAATTCAACAAGCACCTCGATTCACCTTTCTGGCAGCAGTGCCGAAACGACTGCTCTCTAGGCAATGCGACGGAGTTTTACGAGTACTACAAGAATGCGGGTCCGTCGGCACTCAGTGCACGGTTGTCGCCGAGAGACAGTATCGTTGGATTTGACGGCTACATGAATGTCCTGCTCGGCATGCAAGCAGAGACCGATCGACCGCCCAAGTTAGACGATCAGGATTGGCGCAGTTGGGAGTCGTATATGGCGAGAATAAAAAGCGACTCGTTGCAGGCTCTGACAACGGAGCAGGTGATCGAGATCATGCAAGGCGGCTAGCCCTCAGACGCCACCTCGAAAACCTAGTCCAGCTGGCGTGGAATTGGCTCGTCGAGGATCAGGGCTCGCACGTATTTGACGGCCGGTGAGCCATAGCTCAAAGCCTGGTCGTGATAGCGGCGCAGGGTAAATTCCTCACCCCAGTCTTGCTCCACAGCAGCTCGCATTTCGATATGTTCCTGGTAGCCGACAAAATAGGTGGAAAGCTGTGCCGAGGTCAATTGCGCTCGTACCCACTTGCCTGCTGCTTCGCGTTCTTCTTGAAAGCCACCTTCGATCATCAATTGCATCGCCTGATCGCGAGTCATGCCATCGACATGGATGGCTGGATCGATAATGGCGTTGGTTACTGCACGCAAATACCATTTGAGATTGATCAGCTGCATTAATGGGTCATAGTTGAGATATCCCTCATCGATCATCACGCGCTCTGCATACACAGCCCAACCTTCGACAAACGGGCCAGAATAGAGAACGCCGCGCAAGGTAGACGGGTACCGATTACTCAAAGCCAGTTGCAGGTAATGCCCGGGCACGCCCTCGTGAATAGTCAGATCCTGCAGGGAATAAGTATTGTATTCACGTAGAAAAGAATTGATCTGTTCCTCTGTCCACTCTGCCGGTAACGGCGCGACTGCGTAAAACGCGGCCTGCTCTTTGTCGAGAGGCCCTGGCGGGTCCAGGTAGGCAAGCGTAACGCCGCGCCGGAATTCCGGCATGATGATGACTTCCACCGGTTCGTCGGGCATCGTCACGATATTTTTCTCGATCACGAAATCGATGGCTTGTTGCAATTGCTGCTTGGCGACAGCAACGATGCCGTCGCGCGGTGGCAGTTTTTGATAGGCTTTCTCGAGTGCCGCTCGAATGATGACCTGCTTGTAAGACTCACCCGGTGAGTCAGGAAAAGTCGTGAACGGATGGCTTTGCAGGTAAACCTCTTTAGCGATCTCGTACATCTGATTGCGAACAGACTCGTACTCGTTCTCGGCCCGCGCCTTGATCTCTTTACGTCCCAGCGGTGAGTTGAGCGCGAAAGCGAGTTTGCGATCGTAGAGTTCAGCACCAACGCGGAAATCACCAGCCGCCTTGGGTAGCAACTCTTCTTCAAGCCACGTCTGGTGGACTGCGACCGCGTCCTTCGCGGTTTCAATGGCCGCCAGAAGTCTTTCCTGTGTGGCGGGCGTCAATTCATCCATGTGCGGGACGATCATATTCTCGATAATGGAAACGAGCCCTGGGTTCTGCTTAATCGCAGTTTCCGCATGGATCTTCGGTACCCGATCAGCTTGGAGCGCAATGCGCGCCTGTTGCATGAAACGCGGCATCTGCTCGAGTCGCGAGGCGGCGTTGTCGAGTCGAACTTCCAGCGGCGCAAACTCGCGGGCCACTAACCCGTAAATCGAACTTCCGGAAGTACTGATGTAGGTCAATGGATTCCACGCCCACTGCTGCAAGGTATCCGCTGACCAGATTTGGGATGCGATTTCGTTATGCAGTATTTCTGCATCCACCTGGTTGGCTCGTGACAATTGATCCAATTCGATCGCGGCCAATGCCACTCTGTATTCTTCATATAGCGCGCGGTTTTTCTTACGCGCGGCAGCGTCCACGCTATCTAGCAGATGATCCGCACTGTGATCTCCGATAAGGGTGGCGTTGACCGGAGAAAAATTGCTTGAGTCCCCGATGTAGTTTTCCGCCAGGTTCTCGAACTTCGTATCCTCAGACTGAGCGCTGGCAGGATTAGCCATGAATAGAATCAGGCATGCTGAGGCGGTTGTAAGAATCGCTTTTTGCACTGTGTTGCACCGCAGAAAATCAATTGATGGCGACGAACATAGCATGGCGATGCGTTGGGGGCAGCTGTATTATTGAGGCATGATTCGAGGTCTCCTGCTTGGGCTAATTTTTTTGCCGTGTCTGCCCTCAGCTGCGGACGACGAATGGTCTGATGAGTTGCCCGCTTATGTACTTAAACTACCGGCTTCCGTAACAACGGTTGTCATAGCTGAGACAGAAACGGCGATTTTGCATCGTTATGTCGCTGATGAGCAGGGAATAATGCGCCGCGATGCGCAACGAATGTCGATCGGGCAGAACGGCGTCGGCAAAGAGAAGGCGGGTGACCGGAGAACTCCATTGGGCATCTATTTTGTCATGGAAGAACTCAATACAAGCAATCTGCACGAAAAGTACGGGCCGGCTGCGTTTCCCCTCGACTATCCAAACGCCTGGGATGCGGCCAAGCAAAAAACCGGATCCGGAATCTGGATTCATGGTGTAGCGCCTGGTAGCGGCGTGCGGCCTGAGCGTGACACGGACGGTTGTATTGCTTTGCCCAATGAAGAGTTGTTGTCCCTCGGACCGCATCTGACGCCATTGCAAACGCCAGTCATTGTTACGCGTGACATTCACAGGATGAGCGCGCAGGAAATCGATGTAACCCGAGATCAACTGATAGCGGCGTTGCAGCTTTGGTCAAGCAGTTACCGCGATGGCGACTGGCATCGATTTCTTTCTCTGTATAGCCAGGATTTCGCATATCGCGGCATGAATCGGGAAGAATGGTCTGCATATCGCGTACAGACAGTCGGCGCCCGGGCTATCGAAATTTTCACGATAGACGAGGTCTTGCTAGTTGCCGATCCGGAAGAAGACGGTCTTTATCTGAGCCGCTTCCGTCAGTCTATCAATGAGTCGGGCCGTACAAACACCACCACCAAAAGACTCTATTGGCGCAGGTCGCCATCTGGCGAGCTGCAGATAGTTGCTGAGGATAATGGCTAGTTCGTGATCTATTGTACGCCGCCGAGTACATAGGAAATGGAGAGGCGATATGCGTACTTGGATGTGAACTGCAGTTCGTCGTTAAGATTTCTCGCTATCGGCAGCTGTGCCGAGGCTGTGAGCGCCAAATTCTCTGTCAAGTGATACTGGACGGCAGGAATCGCATCAAGCCATTGGCCACCCGTATTCGGAATTTCTACCGAGTTACGCTGGTCGCGATCAGCGTCGCGAAAATAAAGCTCGAGATTGAACCCCCACGGTGTCTGCGTCTGATAAGAGCCGCCGAATGATACGGTGACTTCTTCCCCAAATGAATACTTGCGGTCATTTTCCCCGTTTTTGGCATAGCTGGCGCCGGCGTAAATTCGTGTGGCTTTCGAATCGGTCAAAGCCCTTGACCAGTAAGTCCATGCGACGCCGCCGAATGCGCCCGTGGACGGCTGCATATCTTCTGCCAGCACGATGTCCCCTTGCTTGGCATTGTTTTCCCCAACGGGAATTCGCACACCCAGACCAAACGATAAGGTCGTGTCTGAATACAATGAAATTGTCTTGGGCGCGTATTTCACCATGAGCAAGGAGTCGCCGATGCCAGAGGCATTTGCTGCGAAGTTGTTAACTTCGCGATGATGATCGACCGCGGAAAATAGTGCCGATGCGGACCATTTTTCGGTAAAGCCACGACTGATTTCGATGATAACAGCCTCAGATGTGCGGTCGCGCCCGGTCGCGTCCGGGATTGCCGTGGAACCAGCGACAAGTTCGCTGGTATCGTGAAACTGGTAGGTGCTGCTCACATACCATTGTTGGTTCTTAGGAGACGCCGATTCCATCGATCCGAGTATTGGGACCGCGGCACAACTGCAAGTCTGTGCCAACAGCGGCGACGAGATCAACAGCATCACGCCCAGGCAGATTGAAATTAGTTGATTGGCCTTCATTTCCCAGCCTAATTGAAGTGAATAATAACTTCATCGAAATGCGCTACCCAACCTAACCACATCGCGACGTATGATTTTGTCGGCTTCAGCCGTTGGCCGGTCCGAACTCCCGAGACTGCGGTGCCGAAAATGTCCCAGACGTTGCCCTCCGTATCGAGCAAAATATTGGGCAAGTCATCCTGAATCGACTCGAACGAAAGAATTGTGCCGTCAGCCAGTTCGCGGTCAAAAATGACCGCTATCCCCAGAGCTGAATTCCCGACCACGACAATTGACTGATCTGCGAACTGATCATTAATTGCAAGCATCGTGTCTCCAAATTCACTTAGTTGATAAACCTTGCTGGTGGAATCATCGTGAATACCGATCAGGCGCTCTTTGAGGTGCAGTCGATTGTCTTGTCGAGCGACAGGGAACAGCAGGCGATTGGAAGTGAGGTAGTCGCCATAAGGATATTGATCATAGAAGAGAGCATGACCGGTGACTCTGGTCATTACAGACGCGAACGGGTACATCATTTTCAGAGTCGAATATGGTGCTTCGAAAAGCGGATACGACTCAGCGCGTTCTCCGATGCGTGGGCCGTTAATTGATCGCTGCAGCATTTGCGACCACTTGCTGTCGGTGGCGCGATCGTAGAGCAGGAGGTTGGTGTTATAGAGTAAGCCGGTTGTGCCATAACTCTTGTTGGTATCCGTCAGGTTACCGTGCCATGCGACTGCAGAAGCGGTCAGCGGACAATAGCTCATGGTGAATGGCGCGTCCGCGGGACCGTCATTGACTATTTCATGCCAGTTCATGATGTCGTGCGGGTAAGCCCTGACCTGTCCCCCGCTGCGTACGACGATGACCAAGTCATCATCCGCAACACTGGTACTAGTGGACACAGATTCGAACTGCGGGGCCGAAAGCGCAGGAATGCCGTCAACGCCAGGGCCGCCATCTACAATTTCGCTCGCCGGCACCAGCCAGTCGGTATTGCTGCTACCGCCAACGGGGTTGCCGCCACCACCACCGCCACCACCGCATCCACCGATAAACAGGGCTGCAAGCAAAGTGCTTACGAAATAGACCTTCCTATTAATCTTGAGCATGTAAACAGCCGCCTGTAAAGAATTTGGGATTCTTTACAAGGAGACCGTCAACCGCCCATGTTTATTACGAATACCTGCCAATTTTACTAATACCAGCTGGTTATATCGGTCAGAAAAGCGTCGGCAAAGAGAAGACGTGTGACCGGAGAACGCTATTGGGCATCTATTTTGTCATGGAAGAATTCGATACAAGCGATCTGCACCGAGATCAACTGATCACGGCTAGCGAACTTTCTCACGCGCAATGAGTTCGTCAATGACTTCCAGCAAAGCTTCGTAGCTGCCAGCTTCGGCGCCGCCCGTGCGGTACTTACCATTTACGACAACAGATGGGACATTAGAAATGCCATAGCGTTGAGCGAGATCAGCGGCGACACGCATTTTCTGGTTAACCTCAAATGAGGTCCAGGCGCGTTCAAACTCTTCAGCACTGACGTCGAATCGAGAGAACAGGGCTTGAATAGAATCTTTTGAGCCTAAGCGATTACCGCGGCGATGGTATTCCATGAAGACGGCGTCGCGAAAAGCGGCAGGCTCCGCAATGCTGCCGTTGGCAACAAGCACTTCCTCGGTGTAATAGAGCTGCGCGTGTAATTCGAGGCCGCGGTTCCACATAGCAGGAACGCGAACAAAACGAACATCCGCAGGTTTGTTGGCCGCCCAGCCATTGATGTATTGTTCGAAGTCATAACAGTGCTGACAGCCGTACCAGAAGAATTCAGCGACTTCGATCTTGTCCGCGCCACCGACTGTAGGTTGGGTCGGTACCAGACGGACGAAATGCTGATTTTCCTTGTACTGCCAGTTCTGCGGCTGGGCCGGAGTATCGGCTTGTGCGAGCATGATGGCCTGTTCTTCAGGCTCCGCATCGGAGGCAGATTCTTCCGCCACTTCAAGCACCGCACCTTCTTCGGGCTCTGCTACAGCCGGTGTCTCAACAACTTCAGCAACCGGAGCCGCTGCTTCTTCGCTAGCAGTCGGAGCTGGATCGTCACTGCCGCAAGCTGTCATGAGCAGCATTGCTGCGCCTAACCAGAATAAGTTTTTCATCTATTTCAAACCTTGTACGTAAGAGGCGATTGCCACGATGTCTTCTTCACTAAGGCGACTCGAAATGTTGCGCATCATATGCGTCTTGCCGTCGGACTTTCTGGCGCCTGACGCGTAGTCACGC
>RCNB010000662.1_pt1 | contig 22618 bp, 16 predicted proteins | sample 2041321 | NCBI WGS metagenome assembly RCNB01 (sample SAMN09708232, study PRJNA481090) | Marine sediment metagenome, whole genome shotgun sequencing project. | reverse complement strand
TGTCGTCGGCCGTTACTTCAACAGATTGTGTCTCGCCCTGAACGATGTTGACTTCAAAAACACCTTCACTACTGACTTTGGTGAAATTTGGCACATCTCTTAATTCAGAAGTTGGATTGCCAGACCCAATAATCCGATCATTGTCATCATCCGTGCAGGAAGATATAAGCGTTAGCCCGAACAGAAGAATTACAAGTACAGTTTTACTCATTTTGTTTAATTCATTGCTTAGCCGTACTACCGGAATCCATTGAAAGTTTATGGGACACCAATCCCCTTTTTGGCTATTACAATTTTCTTTTACAAACACTTTATCATCTCTTGAAAATACGTATTTGGTTTTTTCAACACTTTTACACTTTGTTTTCATTTTACTTGGTTTTTATAGAATTATTATTATTTATTACAACTAAGTTTTTCTCAATTATGCTCAGGAGATATTTTTGTATGGTCTTGTAACCCTAGCACTGACTATTTTTATCTAGAACTCTATTTTGTAACTCAAATTTGGTATCATTATTTGACTATATTTCTGTTCAACTGTATTGGTTTTTAGGTTGTAGAAGTCTGTGTCAAACTCTTCTGCCCCGTTAGAATTTAGAACCTGTAATGACCAAATTGATGAATGCTTTGGTTTGTTTTTTCTATATGAAATGGTAAATGAAAATATGGGTGTATCCGGATGCTTTTCTGCAAATGACAGATTGCCATTTGTTTCACCATAAATAACCTCTTGTTGAATTAGGGAGTTGGGTTGGTCAATAGACTCTTTTCTGCTTCCGCCAAGATAATTAAGTCTGAAATTTGCACTAAAAAGATTGTTGTTGTTCTTACCCATTTGCCACTCTTTACCAATAAGGGCATTTAAAACATAGTTTTTATTATACCGCGTATTTCGTTCGATACCATCATTTGCGGTGTATTTTGAATCGAAAATAGAGGCAGTCAGTAAATAGTATAATCCTTGGTTTAAGTAACGTTCTAAGGTGAAATCGATGCCCACATTTCTTCCAGTGCCTTTACTTACCAATGGAGAATTGAAGAATAAATTATCCTGAATGTTAAGCGTTGAAATATAACTATCTGGTGCTACCGGAACATTGTTTAAATATTGATAATATGGTTCAATGCTAATTTTTAGATTTTCGGTTAATAGTGTATTGAATGACACGACAAAATGATTTGATTTCATCAATTCTAAATTTTTATTTAGTTGATTCCCAAAATCATCTTTGACAAAGTATATAGGTAGTGATTCTATTTTACTATGTAACCCGTAAGCCAGCGCCATACTACTTTTCTCATTTAGATTGTAGTTTAAAGCAATGCGTGGTTCAAATGAAAACTTGTTATTTAATTTAAAGTATTGGCTGTGAAACCCTGCATTCAATGTAAGTTGAGGCGTTAACTTTATTTTTGATTGACTATAAAACTGAAATAGGTCAGATGCTCCTTTCTCATTGATGAGTGTTTCTGGCAATGCCGCTGTTGTAAGTGATTCTTCGGTATCCAAATTGTATTCTAAATGGTTGATATAAAACCCTGTTCGATTGGTATGTTTGTCCCCGAAATGTTGATTAATACTTGACTGCAGTGTGTATTTATAGAAGTTATTAAAAGCCCTGGATTGTGGTTGGGGTTCCAAATTATCATCAAGTCGTTGCTGTTCGAATTTCAATCCGTTTCCCGATACGGACAGCGCAGTTTTGAGAAAAGCATTTGAGTTTAAACGTATTTTATGGTTTATCCCTGTTGCGAACATATACAATGAGGTTTGAGAATTTTCTCTATCAGATTCAGACTCCCATTCCGTAGCGTCCAATGCTTCCATATCAACGCCGTCGTAAGCGGCTAAACTCCATAGTGAGAAATTGCCTGAATTTTTTGTGGGAAGGTTAATTTTGTAGGACAGATCCTGATACCTAAGAACTCCGCTATTGCTTGGTAACAAGGAACTGATCAGTGCCATGGTTGAGTACCGGTAATTGAACAAGTAGGATGCATCTTTGCCTTTTTTAATAGGGCCTTCAGTCGCGAATTCAATCCCAAGTACCCCTGCTTGGGCGGTATATTCTCTTTCGTCGGCGTTGCCAGTTCTTAGATTTATATCGAATACTCCAGATGTTGCATTGCCGTACTCCGCAGGAAATGCACCTGTATAAAAATCACTATTGCCCATCATCTGGCTACTCAATACCGTAAGAAGTCCTGCCCCGGCAATAGTAAGATCGGCAAAGTGATTGGGGCTTGGCACTTCAACACCCTCTATTCTCCACAAAAGACCGGATGGGCTATTACCTCGTACTGAAATCCCATTACTACTAATAGACGGTGTTGCGACACCTGCAAATGATGAAACCAATCGTGCAGGGTCGTTTAAACCACCAGCATAACGTTGTGTTTCTTCAACAGTAAACTGCCTACTGCTCACTGATGCCATCGTGTTGATAGGTTTTTCTTTAATTCTTTTAGGTTTTAGTACCACTTCATTCAACGCCGTCACTTTTTTTAGCAAACCGACATTAAGTATAATTTGTTTTCCTGAGCTTATTAATAGTTCACTTGTGATATAACTTTCATAGCCCATCATACTTATTTCTATGCTTTGCCTTCCAATAGCAACATTTTTTAAATTGAATTCGCCATCTAAATCTGTCGTTGTTCCAACAAGGGGATCGGAGTTGACCAAGATAATAGTAGCTCCAATAAGAGTTTCTTGAGTCGTTTTGTCAAAGACTTTACCTTTAACTGTTTGGGTAATCGTTTGTGAAAAAGATAGCCCGCAAAAACTAATGATGCTGAGTGCTGTAAATAGTATTTTTTTCATTTTAAATGTTGTTTTTCAGGTTAAAAAAGAATTCTTTATCATTTAGTATTATATAGACAGAAAGAAGCAGTAGCAATACGGTTTGAATCACCTTGCTCATTGGGTGTGTGGCAAACACTTCATTAAAATATCCTGCCGATATGTGAAAAATAATGGGCAGAATAATATTACGGTCGGCTTTATAGTACAGCCAGTTCATGATTAGTACAAAAGGGAAAAGGCTTACCAAAAAATTCACTGAATAAATCCAACCCTGTTCAACTAAATTGCTGTGGTAATAATCTTTAATGCTCGATAGTGGAAGGTGCCAGATGCCCCAATACAATGCAAATAGCAGTGATGTTGTAAAAAGATTGAATCGGGCACGAAGAGCGTCGGTGCCATAAGAATGCCATGCCAATTCTTCCAACAGAGGAGCGATAATAAGCATAAACCACACCGGGAAAATCCCGGATGTAAAAGAAAATGATTCAGCCAAATAGAACTGTGTAATGCTGTAGCCAAATAGAAGTGAAACTGCTTGAGCAAGCAAAATACTTATGGGCATTAGCACAAAAGTGAGCACGATATACGTTGAACCGACGCCTTTAAGGTTGAAAATACGTCTGCTTAAATCGCGTACTACTTGTTTATCATTTTTGGCTAGAAAAATGGTAATCATGATTGGGGATAGCAGCCCAAGAAAGGCAATAATACTAGCCAAATTTCCTAGTGCCGTACTTTCAGTTTCAAGATTGCCAATATACCCTGCAAAAAACCAAAATGACCAAGGAATAACTGCTGACAAACCAAAGAACAATCTTGCTTTTTTGTAAATGAAAACATTCACGATTTCTGTTTTTAAATATTTATAGTGCAAATATTCAACAGAGATCAAGACCAATCGCCCGAGCGTGAAAGACCATACCTTTTTGAAGTGCAGACGTACAGGGCTACACATCTAAATATCAAGATAACAAGGGTTTACGGGGGTATTCTAAAAAAACGGTGTTATGGCAAAAAATACTTTACTTATTTGTTTTAGCCAAATATTGAGAAGGGGTTTCTGATTTCAACTTTTTAAAAATACCATTAAAGGAAGACTTTGAATTAAAACCCGAATCAAGTGCATGCGCAAGCAGACTAAAATTTTTATTGTTTTGGGCTCTGGCTATAAATTCTTCAACTCGGTATTTATTCACAAAATCATAAAAGTTCACCTTTTCGTACTGATTTATTAATTGTGACATATTATTCGACGACATTTCTAATTGCTGCGAAAGCTCATTTAAAGCAAGTCTAGGGTTCAAATAAGGTTTTTCAACCTCCATTAGATTTAGCAACTCTTTATGTTTAGTAATGGCGATATCCGCTTTTAAACCTGATTTTTTATACTCACTTTCGGTACTTACCAGTTCTTTTTCATTGTTAACTGTATTTGAAAACAAATCTTGCTGACGAATACCTGAGTAACCAACGAAAACAACAAAAGCAACAATAATAGAATAAAATAAGATATCGGCATTAAACGGAAATTCAAAACCAATAAGCTCGCGAAAAATGATAACAATAGCCCCAGTACTAAAAACAAGGCCCATACCCAAAATAGAAAATTTAAGCCAACTTAGACTAATGCGATTGTCGTATGAAAAATTATCGAATACTAATTTTTTTCGCTGAAGTAATTTGCGATATGAAATAAGAGGATAAGCCAGTCCGGAAACAATAAAACCAATAAGTAGCAACGTTGAAAACACACTAAAATCGTCAATTAGCCCTTTGTCAACCTTTACCTTTTCATCGACAGAATAGAAAAAATAAAACGGAACCATGTACAAATAACTGAATACTACTGGGACAAAATGAAAGTAATCTATGCGTTTTAAACGGTTGCTTTTTTTAATGGAATAAATTAAATACAGGTACAAAAAAGGTCCATAAAACAATGGAAAAGGAGCTGTAATACCAATTAAATGGGGATAAAGCTCCCAATATCCATTATAGTACAGGAAGGATCCAGTCAAATGAATTCCTATTGCGACCAACCAAAATGATAAGATATTGTCTGTAAGTGCCTTATCTTTTTTTGAGAATAATAGAATCGCCAAAAAAAAAGACAAAACAATACCAATATTTAAAACAATTGACATGGTTGGCTATTTAAAAAACTAAGTTAAAGTTATTTGCAATTGGTATCAAACTTTTTAATTGACACAGCACCTATGGTAAGTAGGCTATTTCCGGGAAATTCGCTGTTAGATTACAAGGAAAATGAGGCAGGCTATTACTCTTGAATTAACAATAATCTCAACTATTGTTCCATGTTATTAGTTACAGTTTTTTATGTCGATTATTGTTTCTTCGTACTTTTCCAGTAGTTGACTTCTTAATTCTCGAGAAATATGTAAAGTTCTATAGAATTGATTGTATTTTTCATCTGCATAAAATCCTAAAAGTTTATATTCTTCAGCCGCCAATAAGTCCTGAAGTTCATATATGTCAATAATCGTTGATAGGCATTCAAATTCATTGGTAATATCGGCAATTTGGTCAGCTTCCCAAGCAACATTGGGTAATGAAGACATGGCAAATTCCAGATTATTATAATTAACAAAATTATTAACAACACCTTGCTCTAAACTTAATGAGTCAATAAATTCCGCAACATTTAATTGATCCATAATGTAATCAATTTTTTGCGATGAAGTAATTATTTCACCTTTGAGAAATACATCATATTTCCTAATTTTATCAAAAAAAATAATTGTAGAGTCATTTTTTTTTAAATTCCCTAAAACTAATTTTTTATTTGTTTCTAACTCTGTGATAATGTTGGAATATGCTTTGTTAACCTTCATTTTTTTGCTACTAGATTCAGACAATCCATTTAGATAAAATGCCAATAGAACACCAAGTGCCGTCGCAAATAAGGTTATGAAAGCAGTGTTATTCATAATCTTTACAAATAATTATCTTAATTGGTGTATTTTCTTTTTCATCAATTGATAGTTTTATTAAGTATTGATCTTAAATCATTATCTAAACCAGTATTGGAATTGTAACTAACGGTATGAATAAATGTCTGTTTTAATACCGTTTATTTTGGGTTAGTAAATGGTCTCGGATTCTTCTCAGTATTATATTATTCATGTTTTGGCATCACAATTTCCCTAAGCTTTATTGATTCTTTTGAAGCTTTATTATCGAACTCAAATACATTTTTATCATATTTGGCATATAGGTTTTCAGTAATTTTGAAGGCCTCCCCATTTCTGACTATATCCAAATGATATTCATCACCAATCTTCATTTTTTTGATGCTCTCAAATACTTCCAGATAAGTCGATTGTTTCAATTCAGTATCATTTATGTGGGTAATAATATCTCCAATTTTGACTTGCGTACCCCCATATTCTGAGGAGAAAGATCCTACTATACGGTTGTCGTTTTTATCAGGCTCGATGCTGAACCCCATGGTGGGAAGGTTATCAGGATTGAGCCTATTATTATAGTACTTAATTCCTACTAATTTCATTTCTTTTTCAAAACTGAATGGTGTGTTTTTTTTGATATGATTTTCTATAAAAACAGCTATTTCAGGATAGGTCATATCAACCAAAGTGTCAAAAAAAGTGGCATTGTCAAATGGTGTTTCTTTTCCGAACTTTTTAATTAATTCAAGATATACTTCACGCAACCCTTTTCTGCCATTTGAAAGCTGCAATAATTTGATATCCAACATAGCGGCCGTAAGTGCCCCTAACTGATAAATATTATTATATTGCTTGTAACCCTCATCTGCTGACCATTCTAGGCTTATTCTGGTAAGACTATATGCAGAATCATAATTTTCACTATTGTTAATTTTTTCTGATAGATAATTCAAATAGTCTTGCGTACTTACAGTACCGTTTTTCACCTGCATGATATAGGAAACCCATTCCGTCACGCCTTCATAGAGCCAAACATGTTGATCTTCTGAAACAGGATTGGAGTAGTCAAAATTTGCTAGTACTTCACTATGCAAATGAAGAGGACTTAAAATATGCATGAACTCATGAGCAATTATATTTTTAAGAAAAGGGTAATACTCAGGTATGTCCGGCAAGGCATAGGTTGAGCTAAATGAATGCTCCAATGCCCCGCCATTGTTGAACACTGGCATTTCTTCAACATCTTCTTCTGAAGCTAGGTACAACAAAAGCGTATATCTATCTACAGGCGAATAACCAATGAAATCTTTGGCCGCATTTAGTATTGGCAGGGCTTGATCTAAGACCATTTGAGCTGTTAATTTGCCCGAGGGTGAGTGAACATAAGCTTCAACTTGAATCTTATCAATTATTGTAAAAGCATAGGATAAATTAGCTCCAATTAATATGGGAGAATCTGTTAACTGGTAATAAGAATCTACGTCGTAAAACCCTTCATCATTTTTACTTAGAGCTGTACCAATTTTGGGCGTTCCTTCAAGCATCATTTTCAACTGAATGGGCTTGTTCTTAAGATTTTGAAAATACCCGATCACACCATGTGGATTAAAAACGGTATAGTCTTTATTAATTCCCGTTCCACTCATGGGGTAGATAGGGTGATAACCCATACTCATGTCAAAAGAATCGTCAATTTCATATATGATTTTTGCAACTTTGGTAGGCTTAAGAATTTTAAAATCATTTATGGATATTTTGTTTGTCAAAAGCTCCTTTCCATCTTTATCATACACTTTAAACATTTTGACAAATCGTCCAAAATCTAGTGGTTGATGTACTCCGGGAGCGTAGGAAACAAAACTATACACGTTATCATCTGCTTTTAATGATGGTACTGTCAATGTTACATTAAAAGCGTCATTCTTATTGGTGAAGTCCACTTCATATAAAAATGGGCTTTCTTGCGCATAACTTTGCAAAGACATGAATAATGCGATTAAGCATTTTAGTGTTGTTTTAAGGTTTAGTGTTTTATTTTTTGTGGCTAACATTGGAGTATGATTATTTATCATCTATCCCTTATAAGAACAACCCCAATTTAACATGTCTTGATTAATACATTGTACACTAGGGATTTGGATAAATGTTATTTGTACTTTTTATGCAATGTACTGATATCAACAAAACGTAAATATGATATTTATCAGGCCCGTATAAAGGCAGTTTGAAAAGAAGATGAAACTTTGACCCTTATATTCAAGGTGTCGTTTTCATCAAATGTGCTTCAACAATCGGATACATATATTACGTTTATTCTCCTTATGGTCGTTAGGCCAAATTCCCTTATCCATTTGGAAAGCATTCAATTAAAAACAATAGCATTGCAAAATATTTTGGAGGTAAATAAGTGTTAGTCAAATAAATTGCTGTTTTTCTATTACTTTTGACACGATAACGAAATATACATTTTTAATAAGGGATAATTATGAAAAATATGTTTGTAAAAGGAATAGTATTAGGTTGTCTATTTTTATTGATGGCTTCGTGTAATACGAATGAGGAAAATTCAACTTCGGTAGTGATTGATAAAGAACTAGTAAAAAAAGATATTCAAGCTAGGGAAAACCAATTTGCTGAAATATATAATGGTGGAGAGCTTAAGAAGATAGGTTATTATGCTGATGACGCCGTTACTTTTTATCAAAACATGACTCCTATAAGGAGCAAAGAAGAAAGGTTAGAATTTTTAAAAATAGATTTGGCCTCAAACAGCAACAAAATTTCATTTACGACTACCGAAGTATTTCCATCCAAAGATGGTGTTCAAGTGGTGGAGATAGGGTATTATACAGTGGTTGATTCTACTAATACTGCTGTTAATACAGGAAATTATATGAGTCTGTTTGAAAAAAGAGACGGCCAATATGTGTGTCTTCGAGATATGAGCGCCTCTGATATGACCATTGAATAGAGGTAAAGAGCATTTTTAAAAAAAGAGGCCATTTCAAATGAAATGGCCTCTTTTTTTTGTCAGTTATGGTAGAATAACATTTTATCGTCTTCGACCTCCACCACCTGCACGACCGCCATATGAACGACCTGCACTTGACCCCATCGATCTGGACGCAGACGACCTATTTGATGAACTGGGAGATGTTGACCTTTTTGCTGAACTCGGAGATGATGACCTATTTGATGAACTCGGAGATGTTGACCTATTTGATGTTGATGGGCTCTTTGACGCTCTATTGGCTGTAGACGCTCCATTTGAGGTTCGCCCAGCTTGTGATTTCGTTGGGCTTGTAGAAGCTCGATTAGAAGCTGACGATCCATTTGAAACCCGTCCGGCCTGGGAAGTTGAAGGGCGTGATCCTCCTTGGCCCGCAGTTTTAAAATTCCCGTTTTTAACATTATTATTTACAGTACGAGAGGTATTTCTTGTGTTCCTATTGTAATTGTTGTAGGTGTTATGATTATGAACATGGACAGATGTATGCCCACGACCACCATAATAACCATGATGATGGTGGTAATGGTTATGTCTATAAATACCAATACTTATTACAGCAATACCTCTCCAATAGGGAGGGTAGTATCCATAATAATAAGGTGGGTAATACGGTGCGTACGCAGGTGAATATACATATTGAACTACTGGTGCCGATTGAACTACCACAACTTCTGTCGTTGCCTGAACATTTACTGTAACCGGGTCATCGCCAACATATGCCGGATTCGACGTAACTGATTCTGTAGGTTCTGTAACGGGTTCAACAACATAATCTTTTCCATATAATTCTTCATCTCCAATAATCTGCATGAAAACTTTACCTTCAGCATCTTTTGAGACTGTCATAACGGCAACGTCCTGAGTTTCTTTTTCACTTATTGGGTCCTGAAGAATAAACAAGAAATCATCTCCGTCCTTTTCGGTTACAACTTTAATGAAATCAACCTTTCCATCATTATTAAGATCTAAATTGACAATTCCTGCTTTTTCGTCATTTAACGACTTTTCAAAATCTTCAATGGTCTTTGACTTTTGAAAAATGTTCAATACCGCATAAAGATCTAGGTCATCTCCCGGCAAGCCCAACAGTGGTTCGTCATTCGCTGTTTGAGAAAAAGAAGAAAAGCTAATTAAGCCTATCGTTAATAGTACAATTGATAAATATCTAGTTTTCATAACATGATTTTTTAAGTTTCCCCTAATGGAAATAGGAGAGTGAAATTTTGTTAGCGTATGAATGATAGTGGGTCATATATATGGCTGACATTCAAACGAACAAAAATTCAAAATGATGATTCTATTTTCACAAAGATATGAGAACTCACATTATATCTCGTTTATTTGGAGATATAATTGGATGAACCTCTATTTCTGATCGGGCCACTTTGATGTAAAATTATTATGTATTTGTGGTTTGCTTTTTTCTACGCGCTATGTTTGGCCATCGCTCATAAAAAGGAAATTTTAAAAGGTCATTGTAGCACATTTCTTTTGGGGAAATAATTGGTGTAGTACAAGAAACTGCTTTGGCCTAAAGGCCATTCTCATACCTGCGCCACAGCTGTTCTATCGGTAAAAGTTTTCCCAGCCTACACAAGCGTTATTATCCGAGATCAATTCAAAGGACTACTTAAAACGGGTAACGGTACTATCTTGTGGTAACACGGCAAGCTAAACAAGAAAAAGCTAAAGGTAGCTGTAACCGAATTCACCATGAAGAACCTATGAAAACACTTCATAAAATAAATATCGGCTTAAAGATACATTATTAGGTAAAATTACTACTCACGATATTCTTTAGGTTGTAACGCAACAGCCCTTTCCGGTAATCCCAAACATATTGCATAAACGCCAGGGCTTTAATTGATTTTGATTTTTTAACACAGCGGTTTTTTTCAATTAAATAATCTATTTTTGGGCAAAGCCAAGGTTTGGATTCATTTGAAGAAGAAACAGGGTTATTCCTCTGAAACTAAGAAGTGTTCTTCGGTGACATCTTTAGCCAGAAATAAATAAAATTATGCGAAAGGTATCTTCATGTATTCTGTCCCTTATCTGTTCTTTCCTACTTTTCTTAGCATTCCCAGCTACAATAGGGGCCCAGAATTTACTGCCTGGCACACAAAAAGGATCCGAAGAAGGAGTATCCGAAGTACAGGAAGATAGTGTGCAAGCTCCTGAATTACGTCTCTCTGAAATCATCAAACAATCCAATACCGATGCCAAAACCCTAGAAACCCTTAGAAGTGGTCTTAACGATACCACACAGTACAGAAAACTACAGCGGCAATATGCAGATTATCTGAAGGCCTATGAAGCCTTTAAGGTTGATAAGCTAAACAAGAATTTGCCTGCCTTAACCTATCGTGAACTGAACAGCTTAATTACCGTATTGAGATATAAGGGAAAAGACATTGAAGCTACGACAGAAGACTACGAAAAGGTAATTGACCAATTTGACGAAGAAAGACTTCTGATATCGGAAATGGCATTGTACTGGGAGGACTACACAGAGAATAATAACGGCGTTCCCCCATTTAAAAATGAAATCCAAATTTCTCGAATTGGCGAAATTCTAGAAGATAGCCGAAGCTTAAGCGGATTGTACGAATCCCGCATCGAAGAAATGCTTATAAACCTAACGCAGTTGACCAAAATCCAATCGGAAATTGACGATGAAATCACAATAGATACCGCTCTGCTTAGTGAACTGAACAGCGTTTTCGACAAAAACCGGGAATCCTATATACAGGGTTTTCGAAATTTCAGTTTCCCCAAGATTATCTCAGAAATTCTCCTTTATGGAGATATGGTTTCATACGATTTGGAGAATGCCTACACCAACCTGGTCAGCAAACACCTATTTGTGTTCTGCATTTTTCTGCTTATCCTATTCATGTGCATGAGAACTCGGAAACAGCTCAAGACCCAAGAACCAGATCTGAACTCCACCTTTCCGAACGTAAAAAAGGTATTTGAGATGCCATTTACTACGGCTATATTTCTAACCTTTTTATTTTCCAGCCTTACATATCTTCAGGCACCCCCAATCATTAATAATATCTCGGGTCTGGTTATCGTGGGAATACTTTACCTGATTTCCAGGAAAATCTTTGAGGAATCGTTCCTAAAGGTAATTCGAGTCTTTATCTATTGTTGGTTGGCAATCAAAGTTGTGGAGGTTCTTTCGTTTGAATCCCTACCTGGCCGAAGCCTCCTGCTACTACTTAATATCTTTTTCGTGTATCTGATAGTTCAGATCAACCGCAAACAAAGCATCCTAATAAATTTCCAGAAAAATGCCCTGTCAAAGATTTTCTTCCGCTACTATGTGCTGGTGGTTGTCCTTGTAATGGGGATTAGCTTGATTTCCAATATTTTGGGATATCTGAATATTTCCATGTCCATCACTTCGCTGACCATTAAGCTATCTTTATTGGCGTTGTACCTCTATTTATGGAATCCTATCTTCAAGGCTTTCATTGCCCTGGGACTTCAAGGAAATTATCTCAGCTCGAAGCTTTCGGTTTCTCAGAATAAAGTGAGTATTCAGAAATTTCTGTATCGGGTTATCGATCTTAGCACCTATGTCGTATTTGCTTACAGTGCACTGAGTATATTAACTTTTATTGCCCCGCTGCTCAGTGGAATATGGGAGGTCTTAAACAGCCCCATAAGCTTGGGGTCCATAGAATTCACCTTATGGAACCTTATTCTTTTCGTCATAATCCTATGGGCTTCCAGTCTGATTTCGCGAATTGTACAGTCACTGCTCAGGCATGAGGTATTGGCCCGTGCCGATCTCGACCGGGGCCTTCCCGCAACAATTTCCATGCTGGTTCGGTACGCCATCATTACCATTGGCTTCTTTATTGCGGTCACCTCATTAGGGTTTGAAATGAATCAATTAACGATCATATTCGGGGCCTTCAGCGTTGGGATCGGCTTTGGACTACAAAATATTTTCAACAACCTTGTTTCGGGTATCATCCTGATTTTTGAACGCCCGATTCATATAGACGATACCATTGAAGTAAATAACATGATTGGAAATGTGAGCAATATTGGAATTCGATCCAGCAATATTCGAACCGTGGACGGGGCAGAAGTCATAGTTCCCAACGGACAATTAATCTCTAAGGAGGTGATCAACTGGACCCTTTCCGATCAAAATAGAAGAATAGAAGTACTTGTCGGGGTAGCCTATGGCTCTGATGTTCATAAGGTAGCAGAATTGCTCAATGGTATTTTGCTCTCGAGCCCCAGGGTATTAAAACAGCCTGAACCAGGCGTTTTTTTTCAAGAATTTGCGGATAGTTCTTTAAACTTTAGATTGTTGTTTTGGACCGATAGCAATAAAGACTGGATCCGTATTAAGAGTGACATACTGTTTGAGATCAATGATGTTTTTGCCCGGGAAGGGATTGAAATTCCATTCCCTCAGCGTGATATTCATCTTAGAACATGGAACAAGAAAGAGGAATGATTTTCTTAAATGCTTGGGTGTTTAGCTATTTTTCCTTTACATGATGATTTCTAATGTATTAGCGCTCTTTTTGATCTCTTCCGACCGCTTTAATTTACAAACCACTTTCAAGACCGTAGGCCATACATCCCAAAAAGACTGTTGGGTCGATTTGATCCTGATAGCCCCTGGATCTAATGCTGCATTATGGGCGACAGCAACTCATGATAGGGTTGCTTTGCGCCTCTGGTGATAGCTTAAAAAGCTTCTCCGATTCTGAAATAAAGACCCCAATCATCTTTGCCCACGGCGGCATCCAATCCGACGTTAAAATTGTTGCTCTTAAAAGCGGTATATCTGATACCCGTACCAATACCCGGATATAGTTTTCCATTAAAATCTTCGTTAATTGAACCACTCAAGGTTGCGAGCCCGGCGAATCCCACTAAACCCCAGTTTTCGCTAAAGTTGTAACGGTATTCGCCTTGTACAGCAAAAACACCATCACCTCTCAATTTTGCTTCAGAATACCCTCGAATATCTGTACCTCCGATAACCACTTGACGTTCAAAATTTACACTTCCGAAACTATACTTAACATACCCCCTAAAGGCCAATACATCCTGAACATCACGCATTCCAATATACTTATTGAAAAAGAAGGTAGCTGTGCTAAGGCTTTCTTCATTTCCAAACCACGTGGGATTTGAGTTCCATTTGACTTTTGTATGATACCCCTTTTTTGGATAATAAATTCCATCTCGCTTGTCTATCGCTGTCAATAGGGTAATTCCATAGTTGTTATTATTGGTTGTTGCATCAGACTCCTCAAAAGCAGTTGATGATGTACTATAGGAAAGTCCAAGTCCGCCATACCATTTCTTAAGAATTCTTCTTTCAGCATTAAAACTGATTGCAGTGGCGTCTGTATTAAAATCAACAAAACCTGGTATTTCAATGTCGTCTACATAGGTTTGTGAATTAAGATTTCCAGTCCCAAAAAAAAACGTAAATCGCCAAGTATCTTCCTTCAAGAACCATCGGTTAAATGAAGCAATGAGGTAAGACTTATTTGTAGAATAGATGCCAATTACGCCAGTAATTGATTTCGGGGAAATAGTGTCGTTAGGATTTAGTCGATACATAAGCATGCCAACCACCCCTGCTTGAAAGTCAAGTGTTCTGCTGTAGTTAATATAGGGTAATACACGGAGTTTGACAGGTTTGTCTTTTTTAGACTCTTTTGATTTCTGGGCGTGTAGTGTTCCCAGAAATGTGGAAAATAATATAATGACCATTTTTTGAAGAAATGAAACTTTCCTGCAAACAGACATATCTATATGGTATGTAGCCTTTTTTAAAAAGACGTGCAATTGGTATAAACTCGATTACTATGAGAAATTAAAAAGAACGCACTATCATCGAGTCCCTTCAAAGGTGGTTTCTTGGTCTTTATTCTCTTTTCTAAGATAGCCTTACCTAGGGATACAAAACTATTGAATCGAGACAGATTTTAGTTAACTAGTTTTTTTAGCTGCTGCTTTACCGCATTCCATTCGGTACTAGATAAATTTTCTGAACCTGATTTGTATAATTTTGTAAAAGAAGCTATCACTTCTTTTCTGAACAAATTATCTTTTGCTAAAAGCTGTTCCAAATCTTCCCTAGTGGCATTATGGTCTCTCACGGTAGGGTTATCAAGAAAGGTATGCTTCCTGAGAATTTCCAAATAATCAAAAACATCCTTTTCCAGCACGATGATTTGCTCGGTAATAAGTGCTTCCTTATCAGGATTTTCTATTTCTGCCTCAAGCACTTCCCTCATTTTGCTAAATTTTTTACGAATCAATTTATCTTCCTTCACTCTAGATTTTTGGGATTTTCGTAATTTCTTTTTTGAAGGATATGCCGCTGAGTTTATAATGTTGTTCCATTCGTCATCAGCGGTTAACTTCTGCATTTCTAATCTCGTAGTTACAAGAAACGACTGATGGCTTAGTGTTCTCTTTATTGACAATTCATAATGTTTATCAATCTCAACAATGGAATTTGTTTCGTTAACCACAACTTTTCGTAGTTTTTTGCGGGCTTTTTTCTCTTCTTTTTGGAACTTTTTAATTCTCTTCTTTCCTTCTTTTGTTAAGTCAAGTAATCTTGATTTTTCTTCCTCTCCAGAGACATTTTCTCGAATTTCAGCAGGTAATTTGTCAACAGAAAATACGGGTTCTGATAAAGTAGCGATGAGGAGTATTATTAATGCAGTAGTCATATTTTTTATTTTTCTATATAAACTGTTTTACGTCTAGGTTACTCGTTAATACGATACCCCATTCCTTTGAGTTCCGCTTTTGATTTGAATCAACCTATATCAATTTCCCAAGGAAAAAAAAGATTTCCTCCAAAACTGTTTAGGGGTTTATACTGTTTTCTACTAAAGTCTTAATCCATTACCAAGCATACTTTTGAATTGTAATTTAATCTTTTTTAGCGCTATTTTCCTTTTTGTTACGTTTCCCAAAAGGTGCTAAAGAATTTACTATTCCTGATTGAACGGATTTCCATAAATAATTACCAAAACCTTTATACTTAATCCGTTCGAAATCAATTTTCGCTTCTATGATTTTACCGTTCTTATTGGGATTGGACCTTTTAATAAATGTATTTGCTATCCAGGATGTTGTTTTGTTTTCGGATTCATTTTTCTTGAATAGTTCCACTTCCAAATCTTCGTATAACATAATCAGCTCCCCTTTGGATCTATTGGGGTTACCTTGCAATTTGAAATTAATTCCATTTAATTTGCCGTTTTCAAATTTCATCCCAACGGCTGGAAAAACCGTAGGATTGAGTTTTTCAAAATCTGCGGTACCTTTTGAATAACCTGATGCATGAAACGAATTATCCGTTGTATTGTATGGCATTGTGATATGAACATAAAATGGAAGGGTATTTAATAAGTCAGTGTTTAGGGTAACCTCTAGACTCCTTCCGCTATTAAGACTGTCACGAATGGAAGTAACATAGGTTATTTCACCTTGTATATTATCCAAATTCACATTGACAAGGTCGTCTGTATGGTCTAATTTCTCGGAATATATAAAACTCGAATTTTTTATTTTTATAGTGCTGATATGTAAGGGTTGCCGCATATTTTCTAAAGCCATTTGGGGCAAATTTGTAATTTTTTTAATATCCCAGGGCTTGGTCTTATCCTTGAAAGTACTGGCTTTTAAACCATTAACATCAATTTGTTGAATGCTAATAACCCCAGATTGAAATAAGGGGTACGGATCTATTCCACTAACAAGCAGCGTATCAACAGAAGCTGCATTGATATCGTAAGTCTGGTCAAATTTGGAAGAAAATTCTTCAGGGCTTGCTATTGGTTTCAATTCAAAATTGATCAGCTCGATTTCCTGCTCATCATATTTGTAGTGAAGATCATCGAATGAAATAGCATAAAGTCCGCCGTCAAGACCAAACTCTTGTTGCTTTAATTCGAGTTCTAATTCTGAATTATCAAACGTAAAATACCCCTGACCTCCCTCAAGGGCGTTCATATCCAATCCGCTAAACAAAAATTCTTTTCCTTGATAAGAAGAAATGGTGTCCATATTGGAGGCATCGATTACAAAAACCCCATAGTCCGCTATCACCATTTCAGCTAGGTCAATTTTATCAATCCCTGATAGATGAATTGAATCTAAAGAAAACGCTGGTTTTTTTTCTTCAGTTACCGCATTAATCTGATATTCCCTTTTTGGTCGGTAAAAATTAAAATTTAACTCATCTATTTCAATCTTATCAAGATAAAGCTTTCTATTAATAATCAGATCAAAAAGTCCCAATCCAGATAAGGAGAGCTTAGAAACAAATAGTTGTTTTAGTGCATCTTCCTTTGTTTCTCCCTTGGCAAATGATGCAAAAAGCAATTCTTTGGGTTTGGCATGAAAATTAGAAATGGAAATATTTCCTAGAAAGATATTAATATCGACATCTGTTATTCCAAGCACGTATTCGTTTTGGGCACTAATTAAATCCAATTCTTTGGAGATGTACTTTTTTAGAATTGATTCTAAGATGATGTTAAGAAGAAGAACACAGGCAATTGCGACGGTTAATGCTGCAATGATTATGCGAACTTTTTTCTTTTTTAACATGTCACTTTCGTTTTACGTTTCGTCTTTTCAAATAGATCAGAAAACTATTTTGAATTTATCAGATCTTCCGTTCCTAATCCTAAGCTTTGTATATTTTTTACGGCTTCCGTAACACTAGCATTAATAGGCTTTACGCGGTCTTTATCAACATAAAGAACAGTTCCGGACCAAGGGTTGGGAGCCCTGGGGAGATAAACAACTATTTTCTCATCTGATGTTCGCTCTATTTCAAAACAAAGCATTTGGTGATCATCAAAAGTAACTAGTACGGGAACAAAATTTTCTGAAGCTTTTTCAGTGGTATTGATCCCGTCTATAAATCCCTTAATAATTGCATATCCGGGAAGTTTTATCAGAATGTTATTCTCAATGGCAACTTGAAATTTTTTCATGTATTTGCCAGTGGCCAGGATCCCCGCCAAAAAGCAAATTAGAATGATCATCAAGATGACCAGTATGTTGGCAATTGCAATGCCTCCAATACTATCTAACGGTATCATATCATCCAAAGGTTTGGCGATTAACAGTAATAAACTGAAAACCTTTGTTAATACGATGACCAAAAGAATGACGGGTACTAAAAATAATACTCCCCCAATAACCGTAGTTTTTACAAATTTAATCATAGCCAGAATGTTATCTTTAATATGGAAATAGGACAAAATTCAGTGCTTGCCAAGCCTTAATTTATTAAATTAACTAGGTCATAGATAATACATGTCGTTATCTTATTACGTATTGGATGTAGTCTTAAATCATGGGTCAAACAGATATTTAGACCGAAATTTACTACCATTTAAAAGGTCTAAATCCGACTCCGAATTCTACCCAATCGGCAGTTGCACCATTTTTTGTTTTTAATCCAACCTGGGCATATGCCCATTTATTCAAGTCATATCGGATAGCCGGTCTAACAAAAGAAGTACCCTTATCAAGGTTATCGGTGATATGGACGCCTATTTGTAACGGAATGGTGAATCTCCAAAACATAAAATCATACCCGGCATGAACTGCCATCATGCTCGTCTTTCCATTTCCTTCAGGATAAGTTTCTACTACGCTGTTATCAACTAAATAATCGAAACCTCCTGAAATACTATGCTTAGAATTAAACTTATGCTGATATTCCAATACAATAGAATACGTAGCATATCGAGTATCTGTTCCTGCACCTGCTTCTGTCTGTACCGTTCCTGCGGATAGATAGAGATTAATACTTTGATTGTCCTCTAGTTTGACATTCGGTGGCTTCTCAGAACGTTTATATCGTGATGCAAGCAGTTTTGTTGGATACATGTCGTTATCAACTTTACGTTGGTCGGCATTATAATGATAGCGCAACCCTAAATTTAGGCCAAACATATTAAGACCATAATTTGGTGTAAAAGTTCGGCCATTGCTGAAATGGGTAAAATCGATACCATAGGTAATATCCATTTCGCGTGTCCATTTATAAGACCAACCAAAATTTAGATTAAAATAAACCGCAATTCGTGACCCTATAGCATCATTAAGAGGGTTGGTCTCAGGATTAAATGCATTAAGATTGTAGGTCAAGCCCACTGCAGGGCTAATGCTAAATACATTTTTACGAAAAGGTTTGCTAACCGGAAAATCAATAAACCCATAAAGTGCATTGGGGTTCCCAAATATTTCAGGATCCCCGATAAAGCCAGCATAAAAACCAACCCCATATGTGGGATATCCATGTATTCCCCAAATATCCTTATCGCTGCTTTGCCAGCCAAACCGTCCTTCCAGCGCACCATAACCAGACTCTAATTTCGAGGTTAGCGTCTTACCGGTATATAAATGTGCCCCACTATGAACTTTGAATTCAAGTGTCCTAAAACGTCCGGTGTTTTCATGATCGGATGTATTGTTGGTATTCGAGTCTTGTGCGGTTGCCCAGAGTGTCATCAAAAAGACACAGCTAGTCATGAATTTATATGCTTTCGCCATTTACGCTATTGTTAGAGTGTTTGCTTCTAGTGTTTAGTAGTAAAACCCTAGTTTGGGCAGCATCTTATGAGCCACCAAACTAGGGTTTCACTGAGCCCACTTTTTGAGCGGGGTTTCATATTTTAATAGCGCTCCCCTATTTTGAGATTGGGTCGATTACTATTTCGAGTCAAGGGTTGAACCTATATTAAATGCTATTTTCGTAGCGATAGGCACTTTTAATAATACCCAGTGCTACGCTTTTAGCACTTCTAGAATTTATCGAATTTTAACTTTTGGCCACCTACCGATGCTTCATACATCAAACCTCCTTTTTGCATGGTAAATACCAAGACACCACCGGAAAATTTGGCATCAGCAGAAGCTCCCTTCTTTACTGCAACGGCAGAGGCCTGAGCCGCAAGTTCATAATTCTTGTTTTTAAATTTATCCATGGCTTTTGCATTCTCAAAGAAAATGATTTCACGGTAGGCCTGTCCACCAGCTTGAAAACCAACGGTCAGTTGCGTTAATTTTGCCATTCCAATACTCACTCCCTGTTCATAAGCCACTCCATTACCTGAGGCTCCACCGACACCTAAACCGCCTTTCCCTACATTCGGGAAAATAACATAGCCGTAGGAATTTTTAAAATGCTTTTCCATCTCCCAATCACTTTCTAGAAAATCAGCTTTGGCCGCCTCGGCATCCGCTTTGATCTCAGCTGTTTTTTTAACAGATTGCGCACTAACCAGATTGGCCGCACTAAACAAAAAAATAGTCATCATAAGTGTAAATAAATTCTTCATTTTTAAAAGTTTAAGTTAATAATTAATAGTGCCTAGTTAAATAAGATTAAACGATAGAAACCTTTAGAAGGGGTATTGTAAAAGCTTGAACATTTTGCAACAAATTTACCGTTCAAACTAACGATAAAAATGGTGAATCCTTTCAGAAAAAAGATAAATCCTTTTGTAAAAAATAATACATCCTTTTCTAAAAAAGTAAATCCTGAACTAAGAATTAGATTTTTACAAACCTCTTTGGCAGCATCCCAAAACTCATTTTAAAGAATCTTAAAAAAAAGATACTGCTAGAAATCTAGCCAAGTCTTGTTCTGCCTATTCATAGTAGCTTTCAACCTTCTTACTAAAATAATATTTTGATATTAAAAAGCCTATTTCTAATAACATTTTAAGATACAAAATTAGCGTTAGAAAATAGCCCTGAATTACCAGTCATTTTAAAGAATGGTCTGAACTGTGTGGTAGTTAGAATGCGCCATTGTCAAAAGACCACAAATTGGCCATTCAATGTAGACCAAAGGTTGGTGTAGGAAGCATAGCATCTCGCAGGATGCTATGCTTCCTACATACCGTCAGCCATGCCTTTAGTCTTCTTTTTCTGGGCAGATGAACTTATAAACTAAACCTGCTAAAATCGCACCAACAATTGGAGCGACCCAAAATAGCCACAATTGCCCTATTGCCCATTCCCCTGCAAATAATGCTTGACTTGTACTTCTTGCCGGATTAACCGAAGTATTGGTAACGGGTATACTTATTAGGTGTATTAGCGTTAACCCTAATCCAATTGCCAATCCTGCAAAACCTTTAGGTGCTTTTGAATGGGTAGCTCCTAATATAATTATCAAAAACATAAATGTCATCGTTATTTCCGTTACTAAAGCGGAAAGCATATTATATCCATCAGGGGAATGTTCTCCATATCCATTTGCAGCAAAACCTCCAATTTCAAATCCAGGTTTTCCACTGGCGATTACATATAAAACACCAGCGCCTGCAATTCCTCCCAATACTTGGGCAACGATGTAAGGCACTAGTTCTTTTTTGTCAAAACGGCCTCCAATCCAAAGTCCGATGGATACTGCCGGATTCAAGTGACAGCCCGAAATGTGGCCAATAGCATAGGCCATTGTTAGCACAGTTAAACCAAATGCAATTGCTACTCCTACAAATCCAATTCCTAATTCCGGATATCCCGCGGCTAAAACGGCACTTCCGCACCCTCCCAATACTAACCAAAAAGTTCCAATAAATTCTGCTACTAATTTTTTCATGATTTTAATTTAGTTGTTATTTGTTTTTACAGTATTCCAAATGATATTTATCGGTCCGGGCTAACAGGCCTTAGACTTAAAATGCTTTACTGCCTCAACTTTTCGACCTGAACCTGAGCCAAGTTCTTTCGGCATGAAAATAGGTGGTTCTATTTCAGTTCTACACTAAAACAGCTTTGCAAAATAAAATCAGGCTGAACCAAATATAGCATTTAAAGTTAGGTTTTTTGAGTGAATTTGCAAGAAGAAATCGTGGTTAACTGTTATTAGAATTTGATATTCAACTAATTAAAATAGGATTCATTTCAGAAGTAATTTCACTTTTGGCTGCTGTAAAATATAGTTTTTAGAAGGTTTCATGAATAACCTTCATTTAGTAACGGTCTCCCGGTAGTTGGAAAGATCCAAGGTTATGTTTCCTTTTTTAATGTCTTCCGAGCGTTTCAATTTACGATCTACTTTTACATCTTGGCCGAGAAAACTAAGCGGTATCCGAATTCGCTCTACTTCAAACTGAATTTTAATCTGTCGGGGCAATATCGACGAGGCATCGGAATACGATAAAAAGACATCGTAGCTGCCATCTCTCAGCGTACTTATTTTCGATTGTGCAATTCTATTCTTGGTAATATTCAAAGTAAGTTCGGCAATGGAGAAGTCTGCTTTATCGGAAGTAGGGATAACATTAATAACTTTTAGACTGTCTCCGTCACGTATTTGAGACCCTCTTGCTACGGTTATAAATGGATATTTAAAAAGCTGTTCAAGCTTAAAGTCCAAGCCTCCTTTTGGAACTAGCATAAAATCGTCCGTCAGGATCTCAGCGGGCGCTCCCTTTCGGTAGATAAGGGTGCCTTTCTTTTTCGGCATGTTTATAAAATTCACATCTACCTCTAGGGACATATCGGCGGTAAAGCCGCCTATACTGTCTAGTCGCTTCTTGATCTGCAGAAGATCTGGATCTATCGCTGTTTGCTGCGCTATGGAAATTAGACATATAGGAAGAAAGAGTATGGTAAGGAGTGCTCTCATTAGTCTATGTCTTTAGTCTTAAAAAGGAATAATCCCAATAGGGCCATAAGTGTCGTATACAAAACGATCAAACTGGTTTTCAAGATAATTTGAGACCATGGAATATCGGGGTAAAAGAAAAACTGCCAGCTTTGATTTAATTTAAAATAGAATACGTTATTTAGGAATTCCGATCCAAAATCTATTTTCAT
>RCNB010000661.1_pt1 | contig 22627 bp, 22 predicted proteins | sample 2041321 | NCBI WGS metagenome assembly RCNB01 (sample SAMN09708232, study PRJNA481090) | Marine sediment metagenome, whole genome shotgun sequencing project. | reverse complement strand
GATACGAGGAGAGAATACAACCGCTAGCTTTGTAAAAAAGTACATAACTCCTAGTTTTAACGGAGGTTTCAATATAGAGAGTATTAAGGATGCATCGGGTAAAGCACTACCCTACACCATTAATAATACCATGATGCGTGTTGACCTTCCTAATATCTTAAAAAGTGGGGAAAAGTATTCATTCTCCATAAAATGGAATTATAATATTCCTGATCATACCGTTAATCGTGCTAGGTCTGGGTTCGAATTTTTTCCAAAGGACGGAAACAGAGCGTATGTTATAGCGCAATTTTTTCCAAGGATGGCGGTTTATAATGATGTAGAGGGATGGCAAAACCACCAGTTTTGGGGAAGTGGAGAATTTGCTTTACCATTTGGCGACTATGAAGTGAATATTACAGTTCCTGCTGATCATATTTTAGATGGTACAGGAGTACTTCAAAATCGCAAGGACGTATACTCAAAAGAAATGATGAAGCGTTACGAGCAGGCTAAAAAGTCCTACGACAAGCCTGTGGTAATCGTAACCCAAGAAGAGGTAGAGGCTTTGGAAAAGAGCTTTTCCAATAAGACGAAAACTTGGAAGCTTAAAGCTAAAAATGTTAGGGATTTTGGTTTTGCCACGTCCCGTAAGTTTATTTTGGACATGCAAGCTGTTAAAGTGGGAAGTAAAGATGTCATGGCCATTTCCATGTACCCAAAAGAAGGTAACCCGTTATGGGAAGAGTATTCTACAAAAGCTGTTGCAGCTACCTTAAGATCATATTCGTCACATACATTTGATTATCCTTATCCAAAGGCAATATCAGTACATGCCAAAAATCAAGGAATGGAGTATCCTATGATTTGCTGGAATTACGGAAGGCCAAATGAGGACGGAACCTATTCCGATCGTGTCAAATACGGCATGATCAGTGTAATTATTCATGAGGTAGGTCATAACTTTTTTCCTATGATCGTAAATTCAGATGAGCGCCAATGGGGCTGGATGGATGAAGGTCTAGATACCTTTATGCAATACTTGGCAGAGCAAGAATTTGGCGAAGAATTTCCTGAGGCTATTGCTCCCAATACAGCATATCCTTCTAGAAGAGGTGCGCCAGCAAAAATAGTTCCGTACATGAGCGGAGATCAGAGCACCATTTCTCCTATAATGTCCAATCCTGAAAATGTATATCAGTTAGGTCCAAATGCGTATAGTAAGCCCGCTACGGCATTGAATATTTTACGAGAGACGGTAATGGGTAGAGAATTATTTGACCACGCCTTTAAAACCTATTCTCGTAGATGGATGTTTAAACATCCTACGCCAGAGGATTTCTTTAGAACAATGGAAGATGCGTCTGCGGTTGACTTAGATTGGTTCTGGAGAGGTTGGTTTTACACTACAAATTATGTAGATATAGGTGTAAAGGGAATTAAGAAGTATCAGGTAGCAAAAAAACCTGTTACCGGCGACTTGATGTCAAAAGTGTTTTTGGTGTCTACTGATAATGAAAGCTATGACACTGCTTTGGATGGTATAAGCCCTTCTGAAACTTCTAAAACTTTAAAAGAATTTATGATGGATAATATGACTGAAGCAGAGCGCGCGGAAGTTACAGAACCAAAGTATTTCTACGAAGTTACTTATGATAAGCCAGGAGGAATCCCTATGCCGCTAATTGTAGAATATACTTACGCCGATGGGTCGGTTAAAAATATAACCTATCCTCCCCAAGTTTGGAGAAAAAATGATAAAGAGGTAAAATTTGTTATTGCCGCTGCAAGTGAGCTAACAGGTATTGTTGTAGATCCTAAATTGGAAACAGCAGATATAGATACCACCAATAACACTTGGCCTAAAAAAGAAGAAAAGAATGATTTTGATTCTTTTAAGGAGAAGGTGAAAGGATAGTAATTTTTATTTTTTCTAAAAAAGCCTCGTTAATCAACGGGGCTTTTTTAATTCGGAATATAAACTTGTTTATATTTGTAGTATGATATCAACGCATTTTTTATTCATCAGCGGAGGTGAAATATTCTTTATCATGTTTATTGTGGTGATGGTATTTGGTGCGGATAAAATTCCGGGTATAGCCAAAGGTCTTGGTAAAGGGATGAGACAACTAAGGGACGCTACGGAAGATATTAAGCAGGAAATCCAAAAAAGCGCCGATAAGCAAGGTATAGATACAAGTGTTATTACCGATATCAAAAAGGATATTGATAATGTCAAGAGTAGCATAGATACTGGAATAGCAAAGGATGTGAAAAAGGGTTTTGGAGATATAGGTAAGAGCATTGGAGATGCAGCTGGTTCCTTAAAAAGAAAGTAATCCTATGTTCGAAAAGCTTTTAGAGTGGGACCGGGAAACCTTCATCCATTTAAACAGCCTTGGAATAGAAAAATACGACACTTTTTGGTCTATTGTCACTGCAATACCTACTTGGATTCCCTTGTTTTTGCTTTTTGGTTTTCTTTTCTTTAAATATTACCCTAAAAAAGAAGCCAGGTTTATGATACTTACCGTATTAATTATGGTGCTTGTCGTACTAACAGTAACTGATTTAACCAAAGAGGTTATTGCTAGGTTGAGACCTAATAATGATGATGAAATTAATAGTATTATACGTATCCTCAGAAGTCCTACGGGATATAGTTTTTTTTCTGGACATGCCTCCTCTTCCTTTTCAATTACTACCCTAGTTTTTCTCTTTTTAAGAAAACACGCTAAGTGGACAAGTATTTTTTATATCTGGCCTTTATTGTTCACGACAAGCAGAATCTATGTAGGTGTTCATTTTCCAATCGATTTGATCGTGGGTGCATTTGTAGGTATTTTATCGGCCTGGTTTTTTTACCGCTTACATCTTAGGTTTATTTTACCCTACTTAGGGTTAGACCGTCCCTAATAGGCATTAAGACCGTATCTAAAAGTGGATGTTCCTTTAGTTTTTTGTTATACTCCAGTAATATTTTGGTTGTTTGATCCTTTGGGTCCAGTTTGGATATTACTTTTCCCGACCATAGCACGTTATCCGAAAGGATTACGGTACCAGGTCGTGTTTTAGGAAGAATAACATCCAAATAGTTGAGGTAATCTTTTTTTTCGGCATCAATAAAAATAAGATCAAAGGTTTGGTTTATTTTCGGTACGAGTTCTAATGCGTTTCCGGTGTGTTGAATGATTTGTTTACCTAATCCGCTTTTATTGAAATATTTGCGCTGAATGTCATATAGTTCCGCATTTACATCAATAGTATGAAGTTCTCCCTGTTTTTGCAGTCCTTCGGCCAAACATAAGGCTGAATACCCAGTATAGGTTCCGATTTCCAGTATGTATTTTGGGTTGACGATTTTTGACAATAAACTAAGTACTCTACCTTGAAAATGACCAGTAAGCATTCTAGGCTGTATGACCTTTAAATGTGTTTCTCTAGTAAGGGCCTTTAAAATGTCAGGTTCTTGTTGTGAATTATCTGATATATAGGTTTCCAATAGCGTGGATAAAAAATGCATTCGTTTCTTTTTACAAAAGTACCGATTTATGCATAATTTTAAAGCTTTGAAAAGGCTATGGAAATCAAGATTAGAAAAGCTAATAAATTAGATTTGGATACCTTGAGGGTACTAGAACAAGGTGTTATTGAGGCAGAACGACCATTTGATGCTACATTAGGAGATAACCCTATTCATTATTATGATTTAGAGGGGTTACTGGAAAACCCCAGTGCGTTGCTGCTAGTGGCTACCCATAAAAACACAATTATTAGCTGTGGTTATGGGCTGGAAAAATCCGCAAGGCATTTTCTTAACCACGAGAAATATGCCTATTTGGGCTTCATGTTCACCGTACCAGAGTATAGGAGACAGGGCCTAAACGCAAGAATACTTGTAAAGTTAAAAAGTTGGGCAATAGCGAGGGGATTGGAGGAAATTAGGCTTACTGTCTATAATGAAAATAGTGCTGCACTACGTGCTTATGAAAAGGTGGGGTTTAAAAGACATATGATTGAAATGAGATTGCCTGCAAGCGATTGAATCTCCATTATTACAAACTTTAGACATTGTTTGTAGCCATATGAGTATTTTTACATAAAAACGAAGCTATGACGTTTAAGAACACGCTTTCCTTTGCACAAGAAATGGATAAAAACGATCCATTACGCCAATATAGAAACGAATTTCATTTCCCAAAAGTTAATGGAGAAGAGGTTATTTATTTTACAGGAAATTCCTTAGGGTTGCAGCCAAAGCGAACAAAGAAATTTGTTGATGATGTAATGAACGATTGGGCCCAACTAGCTGTAGAAGGTCATTTTTATGCGGAAAAGCCTTGGTGGGACTATCATGAGCGATTGGCCAAGCCCTTAGCAAAAGTCGTTGGTGCTTTACCAAAAGAAATATCGGTAATGAATACCCTGACCGTAAATCTTCATTTGTTAATGGTGTCCTTTTACAGGCCTGCCAATAAGAGATTCAAGATTATATGTGAAGAAAAAGCCTTCCCTAGTGATCAGTATATGTTGCAGAGTCAGGTTCGTTTTCACGGCCTGGACCCAAAGGATACCATTGTAGAAGTGAAAAAACGTGAGGGAGAACACGCATGGCGTACAGAAGATTTTTTAGATAAGATTAATGAAGTAGGGGATGAATTGGCTTTGGTCTTAATTGGAGGAGTTAATTACTATAACGGACAAGTACTGGATATGGAAGCCATTACCAAGGCAGGAAAGTCGGTTGGTGCCTATGTAGGTTGGGATTTGGCTCACGGTGTAGGAAACGTAGAATTAAATTTACATGATTGGGATGCTGATTTTGCATCTTGGTGCAGTTATAAATATATGAACAGTGGGCCAGGGAATGCCTCTGGTATTTATGTTCATGAACAGTATCTGAACAGAACCGATATTCCGCGTTTTGAGGGCTGGTGGGGTACAAAAAAGGATACGCGTTTTTTAATGAAACCAGAGTTTGAACCCATGGAAAACGCAGATGCTTGGCAAATTAGTAATGCCCCAATACTTTCTGTTGCGCCTTACTTAGCTTCTTTAGAGTTATTCGAGGAGGTGGGTATGCCAGCATTAATTGAAAAAAGGAATAACATTGTTGCGTATCTTGAGTTTGTGCTTAAGGAAATAGATGCGGAAGTAGATAGCTCTTTTGAGATTATCACACCCAAGGAAAGGGGATGTCAACTTTCCGTTTTCTTACATGGCGAAGGAAAGACCTTGTTTAACTATCTTATGGAAAACGGGGTCATAACCGATTGGCGTGAACCGAATGTCATCCGCTTGGCTCCAGCACCTTTTTACTGTTCTTATGAGGATATGTACCGATTTGGGCAAATATTAAAAAAAGGTATTACGTCTAAGTCGCCTAGTAATAGTTAAAAAGGGAAGGTGATTTAGGAATACGCTGTTCAATATCGGGATTAAAAAAGATGTTTTAGTTTATATAACGCTTTTGCTCAAATTATGAAATCCTTACGCTTAATACTAACGAACGCGAACTATTTTGGCCCCTCTTGGGTGTTCGCTAGTTTGAATATTCTATTCGGGACCTGGGCTATTTATATTCCTCAGGTAAAGGAAACCTTGGCTATTGATAAGTCGGAACTTGGTTTTGCTATCTTTTTTTTATCGCTAGGTGTTTTTACGGTCTTCCCTTTTGCATCTGCCTTAGTAAATAGGCTAGGGGTGGGTAAAGCCACTTTTTACGGAGTGTTATTGAGTTGTTTAGCAGCTATGTTACCATTATTAGCCCCTAACTATTACGCGCTCATGGGCGCTCTGTTTTTGTTTGGTGCAACGAATGGGTTTACGGATATTTCTATAAATACGCTGGTAACCGAAATTGAAAAAAAGAATAAGGTCAAATTTATGACCGCCTCTCACGGATTTTTTAGTTTAGGAGGTGTACTGGCTGGTATCGGTAGTTTTCTTATTGGCCCTTTAGGGAATCCTGCGCTGCATATGGGGTTGGCCGTAGTTTTAGTACTGCTGGTAAATTTCATATTTTATAAAAAATATCTGAATGTTACTGCCGCTTTAGTTGAAAAAGAAGGTTTTAGCCTAAAACTGTTTAAACCTCTATTACTGCTTGGCCTGATTTCCTTTGTTGCCATGGGAAGCGAAGGTGCTATTGTAGATTGGAGCGGCTTGTATCTGAAAGAAGTAAGCATAGCACCGGAAGCCTTATGGGGCGCAGGCTTTTTAGGATTTCAGATTACCATGACCCTAGGGCGTTTTACGGGGGATGCCGTAAGTGAAAAACTAGGCTCCGTAAAGATTATTACAGTAGGTGCAATCTTGGCGCTAGCAGGATATGGCCTGGTGCTTTCGGAGGACACCTATTTTGCCATTGCCGGATTTGCACTGAGCGGATTGGGTTTCTCCGTAATGATACCTGAAATATTTAGGATAGGCGGTAATATAAAAGGTGTGGATTCATCCCAGGGTATTGCATTTATTGCAGGTTCCGGTTATGCCGGATTTTTATGTGCTCCTCCCATTCTGGGCTTTTTGGCAGAAACAGCTTCTTTGAAGACCAGTTTTATTGTTTTATTATTCTGCGCGCTATTTATTTTGGGAATAACAGTGGTGTTGAAAAAGAAAGAGAGAAAGGTTTAGGAATAACTAAGCTGTGAAACATCAATCTAAATTACTTCTGACTTTAAATTGGCTGTCATCATCTTTTAGCTCAGTAAGGAATTTCAACATTTCATCTGTTAACAGTAATTGGTTCTGGGATTGCCAGAAAGTCTCATTATAGGGAAATTTCAGTTTAAAGACATCCTTTTGCTCATTTACGTTGCTCTTTACATCAGCAGTACTAAAAGGTTCTGTAGTATGGAGGATAACTTCTATTTGAAATATTGTTGGTTCCGTTTGTTCTTTTGTTTTTGTTTCGATTATAGCTTTGTATTTGGCATAGTTCATATAATAGCGATTATGTGAACCATCTTTCTCAAAGAGGGAAGCACTCTCCAGACTCGTCGTATAAGCATATTCGGATTTGTTCCTCGATGATTCAAGGAGTTTGTGTATGCTAGTCGCATTGAAGGATAGGATGGCATTGTCCTTACCATTTATCATGTAATGTCCGTACGAGCCTCCTAAATCTTCATGATTACCTGAGGAAAATACCACTTTGATTTCGTCGGTGTTCTCTAGTGGTTTTTCAACAACCTCAAAATCAGGACCCATGGCGTTTATTCTAATGAATTCTTTAAATATATTAAAGAAAGATGGGAACGTAAAATAGACCTTGTTTTTATCTTTCTTGATGCCTACTTGTCGCATTTGTAATAGTTCTACCTCGTAATCTTTTTTATCCAGTTGCAGGTCGCCCGTATAAATTGATGTTTTTCGTTTTACCCTTCCTTGCATGTCTTGTAAGCGGACAATGGTATCGTTGCGACGAAGAAGTGCCCTGATAAAAAAAGTTTCGGTATGAGGCGTCAAAAGATAATTACTGTAAATGGAATCCTTTATACGTTGAAGGATGGTCTTTGCATTGGTAACGACTACTTCGTCTAGATTTACGATGTTTTTCTGTAAATAAACGGTGTCATTTAGTTTGCCAAACGTAGTGTTCAACTTTTCATATCCAGGACTATAAAAGAAAACCGAATCCAATTGGGAAGAAAATTTGAATCTACCATCTTCATTAGTTACGGTATGGTCTTTACGGTTGAAAATGGAAACGAATTCTAGCGGTTCCATACCATTAGCGGTCACAACGATACCTGAATGTGACTTTTGGCCGTAGCATCCAAGTCCAGCACAGATAAGGAGTAGAAAAAATTGTTTTGTCATTAGCAGTTTATAAATGCCAAATTTGAATTTATAAGTCGATTTCAAGTTATTCCTTTTACTAGGAAATCCATCGATTATGCATTTGTTTTATTCCACCACTATCTCCGTAAAATAGAGTTTAAAATCTGCATCAGCTCTTTTGTGCATAGTTGCGATGTTAAGACCGTTAAAATCTTCATAATCCTCCCAACTGGTTATCATATTAGGCTCTTCTTGATTCCCTTTTCTGAACACCCATTCCTTTATTAAAAAATCGTCCTCAAAATAAAAATCATAAGCGTCTCCAGGTGTATAGCCTCCTTCATTTGCATACACAATAGTTAGTTTTTGCATGTCCATTTTTGATATTGGAGCAGTTGCTGAGGATTGGTGTTCGAAAGTATAGTTAGTACTATCCCAAACCAATTGGTAGGGTGCCAACATCCAAAATTTATCATTTATAAATCCTCCATCCGTTTTGGCAATAACAGTATCTATCATTTTTCTATTGTACGCAATGGTATCTTCACGAGTCATGAAAACGACGTCGTTACTTTTTGGCTTCCATAGCCATGTGCGCTCAAAATGAGAGGATTCCCTGTCTACGTTAAAGGTAAACTTAATGCTGTTTACTTTCTTCCAGTATTCAAAACCATTGGCGTGTGCTACTTGCTCCGGGACAGTCTTTTCAACTTTAGATATTTCCTCTATTTCTAGAGTCGTTTTCCTCTGTTCCTTACAACTAAAAAATAACACCATAGAGAGTATACCAACTACTAAAATCTTTTTCATATTGCTTGTAATTTTATGTAAAGATATCAATTACTGATTCTTTGCCCTATTTTTGTTTGTTCCTAAAACAACTGGATAGTGACCTTCTTAAGAAAATTGTGTCTAATCATCATAAGTAACCAATTCAAACCCAAATTGGATTCTGATGACCCGTATAAAGACATATCCGATGAGGAACTTGTCCAGAAAATAGTAGATAAAAAGGACTCCATGATGTTTGGCGTGCTGTATGATCGGTACTCCAAAATGGTTTATAATAAGTGTTATGGTTTTTCCAAATCCCAGAAAGAGGCGGAGGATTTGACCCAAGACATATTCTTAATGCTTTTTGTAAAGCTTGGTTCATTTAAGGGGAAATCAAAGTTTTCCACTTGGTTATATTCGTTTACTTATAATTTTTGCGTTAATTATGTAAACAGGGATAAAGGAAGAAAGATAAGTGATAAGGCAAATAATATTGAGGATATCGATTATAAGTTATCCGTGGAGGTGACAGATGAGAGTTTGCTAGACTTACAGGTAGAAAAATTAAAAAGAGCTTTGGAATTAATTCTACCTGAAGAGAAAACATTATTACTCTTAAAATACCAGGATGGGGTTTCTATAAAAGAGCTAGAATCTATTTTGGAAATAGGGAGTAGTGCTGTAAAAATGAGATTAAAAAGGGCGAAAGCTAGAGTGATAGAAACCTATAATGCATTACCCTAAATGTTAGAACAGCATAAAAATCCATTTAAGGGAATTCAAGGAGATCTTAAAGATGTCCCTCCAGAACTGCGTCAAAAAGTGATGAACGATGTTGCTATGGCTAAGCTAATCATGGAAATGGCCACACTTTTTACAGGCAACTATTCTTCATTGATAGAGGGAATGCTCAAAACATCGAGAACAAATTCAAAATAAATAATAATCAAATTTTAAGGTAGATTAGTATTATGGAAACAGTAGGAAAATGGAAGAACCTGATTTTTGATACTTTGGGGTCTATACTTAAGGATGTAGCATCTGCTTTGCCCGGAATTTTTGGAGCTTTTGTGGTACTTATCTTCGGCTGGATTACTATTAAGATAGTATCCTTTATAGTTAGGAAGATATTTAGGATAGTAAAAGTGGAAGCACTTTCGAATAAAATTAACGATGCGAAATTATTTGGTGATTCCGAAATAGAGATAGATATTTCTAAAGTACTGTTAAGTTTTATCAAGGGGGTATTATGGTTGGTTTTTATAATTGTGGCCGCAGATGTAATGAACTTGAAGATAATTTCTACGGAAATTGCAAATTTGTTACGATATCTCCCGTTACTGTTAACGGCTGTTATCATTTTTATGGTAGGCCTGTATTTGGCGAAAACCATCAAAAAGACGGTAACCACGGTCTTTGAAACCATGGATTTGGGAGGAGGCAAAATTTTAGGTAACGTCTTATTTTATATAATTGTTATATTCGTTAGTATCACTGCGTTAAATCAGGCAGGGATAGACACAGCAATTATCACAAGTAATTTTACTATTATTTTAGGAGCCTTCCTTTTTGCTGCCGCATTGGCTTTGGGCTTAGGGTCACGTGAGGTAGTTGGAGATTTGCTACGTACTTTCTATACCAGAAAAATATATGAAGTAGGAGATAAGATTAAGTTCGATAAAATTGAAGGTAGGGTTGAAGCTATTGACAATATTACGGTTATCATCAAAACCAAATCAGGTAAAGTGGTGGTGCCTATAAAGAAGATTGTTGACAATACGGTGGAGGTAGAAGAGTAATATCTAATTTTAAAAAACAAAAAGCGAGGGTTTTAAGCCCTCGCTTTTTTATTCTAGCTCAAGTTTTTATCCTGACTTTATAAGTTATAAGTTTCCCAATAAATTCCTTAATTTTGTTTTGTTATAAAATATAAAAATATGAGTGCGAAAAAAGGAAAGATACAAGAAGCTATCGACGAAAAAATGTTGGAGGAAAGAAAGGTTTTTCTTTGGGGCATGGTAGATGATGATTCTGCTAAACATGTTATAGATAGACTGTTGTATTTGGACATGCAGAACAATAAGGAAATTCAATTATATATAAATAGTCCGGGTGGATACGTTACATCTGGTTTTGCTATGTATGACACTATAAAAGCACTAAAAAGTCCGGTATCAACAATATGTACTGGTTTAGCCGCTTCTATGGGATCTATTCTATTATCCGTGGGTAAAAAAGGAAGACGTTTTATTCAACCGCATGCCCAAGTAATGATTCACCAACCAAGTGGTGGTGCAAGAGGTCAGGCTTCGAATATAGAAATTCAAGCAAGGGAAATCATAAAGACTAAGGAATTGAGTGCTCAGATTTTGGCGGATAATTGTGGCCAGAAATTTGAAAAAGTACTTAAGGATTTTGATAGGGATTATTGGATGGATGCACAAGAATCTATTGATTATGGTATTGTAGATGGTATAATGGAATAATAGTCTATATTTTGTTTACTAAAAAGTCCTTTTTCAATCTGTTGAAAAAAGGACTTTTTATATATAAACACTTACGTTCGATAGGCCACATATCTTCGATGTTAAATTAGCTTTTGGATTATTGCAGGACGTTTAAAAAAGTAAAATCTAGATTAATAGTTCTCTGGTTTTTTGATAATTTCAAATGCTCTAGCTTTTAATTCAGTGAGTTCTTTTTTGTCTTTTTTTCCGAGTAAACTCATCATCATGGCCATACGGTTATTGTTTTTAAAATGTTCTTTTTTCTCATCCAGAAAGTTCCAATAAAGTGCATTGAAAGGACAAGCATCTTCTCCCACCTTTTTGGTATGACTATAAGAGCATTTGCTGCAATAATCACCCATTTTATTGATGTAGTTTGCACTGCTTACATAGGGTTTAGTTGCCACAATCCCACCATCTGCAAACTGACTCATACCACGGGTGTTGGTAATCTCCACCCATTCAATGGCATCTATATATACTCCTAAATACCATTTATCCACCTCGTCAGGGTGAATTTGTGTCAACAATGCATAATTACCAATAATCATTAGTCTTTGAATATGGTGGGCATAGGCATCCGTTAGACTCTGGCCAATGGCATGTTTAAGGCAATTCATCTTAGTTTCGCCTGTCCAGAAAAAATCAGGTAAATGATTGTAGTTTCCTAGTTTGTTTAAAGTGCTGTATTCTGGCATCTCTTTCCAATAGATGCCTCGCATATATTCGCGCCAGCCTAGAATCTGTCGTATAAAACCTTCTACTTGCGAAATGTGTATCTGGTCTGTGTTTTCATAATAATGCTCCAATACAGAATCAATTACTTCTTTTGGTGAAATAATTTTGGAATTCATGGCAAAGGATACCCTAGAATGGAACAAGTATTTCTGACTCGTATGCATGGCATCTTGGTAATCACCAAAATGTACTAAAAGGTTTGTACAGAAGTAATGTAGTACGGATATGCAATCTGCTCTGCTTGTAGGCCAAGGGAAATGGGCCTCATCGATTTCTCCAAAAGTCTGCACATTAGCATCTTTTAATTCTTGAATCACCCCAGAAACATCTTTGCTAAAACCAAATTCATGTGGTATTTCTGGTGTTCCCTTCCATTTTTTACGATTGCTTTGGTCGAAGTTCCATTTACCTCCATCCGGTTGCCCATTGACCATCATAACATCGTGTTTCTTCCGCATCATTCGGTAAAACGATTCCATAATCAACTGCTTCTTTCCCTGAAAAAAGTTTTTTAATTCATAACGTTCTGTATAGAAATGTTCCGTGTCAACTGCTTGCGATGCTACTTTTAAATTACGGCAAATATGCTTCAATTGTTCGTCCAAACGGTATTCATCCGGTAACTGATATTCAAACTTTTCGGCGTGAGTTTCTTTTAGATATGCACTAATAAGTTTTTCTAAATCTTGCGGGTTGTTTTTATGGGTGATGTTGAGGTAAATAAAATGGTGACCTTTTTTAGTTAATTCTTCAGAAAAGCTTCGCATGGCTAAAAAGAAGGCTATTACTTTTTGAATATGGTGTTTTACATAATCTGTTTCTTGGCGCATTTCCGCCATGATATAAACTGTATTTTTATCTACTTTTTGGAACCAAGAATGTTTCTGGTTTAGTTGATCTCCTAATATGAGCCTAAGTGTTTTCATTTTTTGATTTCTATTTAAAAAAGGGATTCCTGCAACCAAAGCTTTTGGAATTTACCGTTGCTATCGTACATTTCTGCTTGTCGTGCAATATTAAATTTACGGTCCCTTGGGTCGTTACCTACGCCGCTGTTATACATCCAATTTCCCCAGTTGCTATGTACGTCATAGTCTATGAGCAGGCTTTCAAAGTAGGCTGCACCATAGCGCCAATCTTGCTCCCATTCCTTTGCCCAGAAACTTGCTGCGTTTTGGCGGCCACGGTTGCTCATCCATCCTGTCAGGGCCAATTCTTTCATGTTCGCATTTACAAAAGGTTCTGGAGTAGTACCTTCTATCCACTTTTTTAGTTTCTTTTCTGAATGTTCCCAATTATAGTCTTTTTCTAAAATTCCGCCTTTTAGAAAAATTGCATTACCGTGTTTAAGTGAAATATATTTAAAGAAATCACGCCAAATAAGCTCAAAAATAAGCCAGTAGGTATCTTGATTTTTTACTTCCTCTTGCTCAAATCGTTTAACTTCCCAATAAATAGTCTTTGGCGATACACAGCCGTTGGCCAACCAAGCAGAAAGTTTAGAACTGTAATCTAGGCCTACGAGTCCATTTCTTGTTTTTTTATAATAGGCAAGCTTTTTACTATCCCAGAAATAATGCTGGATCCTTTCCAATGCTTTTTTTTCTCCACCTTTAAATGGGAAGGCCGTTCTAGCATCAAGCTTAAAATCAGTGAGGCCTAAGGTATTTAGCGAAGGAATACCTGTCTTGTCGGCTAATTGATTAAGCTTGGGCAAAGCAGTAGGAATGGGAGTAAGCGACCTTACTTTTGTGTACTTTTCGCACTTTTTACGGAATTGTGTAAATACTTGTGGAATTTCTTTGACGAAATTATAGGGTATGTCCTCTGGGTGAAAGAGAAATTGTGCAGTGTGTTCCTTAAAGTTGATCGATGCTGGAACATTAGCAACAACGGCTGCAAAAACCTGCGTTTCATCCCGAGTCCATTCTTTTTGTAAAAAGATATTCTGTATGTGGTGTTCTTTTACTAAAAGGGGTAATACAACTTCTGGTTTTTCATTGTAAACCAATAAGGTAATATTCAACTCCGCTAAAGCTGTTTTAAGTTCTGTAATGGTTTCAATTAAAAATTGAGCTCGGTATTTACCTGTTTTGTTTAAACCAAAATCACCTACAGCATAGTGCCTAGGGTCAAAGCAATATACGGCAATGACATGGTCTCCTTTGCAAGCCGATTCCAAAGAAGGATTATCCGAAACCCTTAAGTCATTCCGAAACCAAATTAAATTTTTCATCTTACTCTTATCTTTAAACATGACCCTTGGCAACTAATCTATTTTTCCATTATTTGCTTCTTCTACATTTTTCGCTACAATATTTAATATCTCCCCAATTGCGTTCCCATTTTTTTCGCCAAGCAAAAGACAATCCACAGACCGCACAGAATTTATGGGGTAGATTTACTTTTTTATGAGCCATCTAGTATAGATTTGATTGATTCCTCCGGTCTGGCATAGGCGAAACGGTCTATTATTTTAGGCAACGCGTAGCCGTCCAGTCCAACAGCACTAACGGCATTCAATTTATCTAGATGTACCCATCCATCTTTTGTAATACTGTTTTCAGGTAAGTAAATGTGTTCAATAGTGCCAATAATCAATAAGCAGCCGTTCTCCTTTATTTCGTATTCATTTTTATAACTACAACCAATTTTAATAGGACTTTCTTTTACATAAGGTGCTTTAAATCCATCCAAAAATTCCTCAGTAAGACCACTTTTTGTAAATTCAGAAACAGTTTCGTCATATTTAGCAGACGTATGATGTGCTTCTTGGATGATATTCTGAGAAACTTGGTTTACCGTAAAATATCCGGCGGATTTAAAGTTGTTGTAAGAATCTCTTTTTACTGTTAAAGGCCTAAGTATAAAACCCAGCATTGCTGGACTACTTCCTATATGAACTACCGAGTTAAAAATGGCCAGATTACTATTTCCTGATGGCGTTACCGTTCCCAGTAGATTGCAAGATTTATACCCTGTACAGCTATTGATTAAATTAGCGCGGTACCTACTGGTTAGTTCTGTTAGCCCGGATATGTCAAAGTGTTTCAAATGAATCTTATTTTTGTTTATCAAAAATATACAAAAGCTAAACAAGTTGTACTATAAAGACTGCCAAATCCGATTGAATTCCAACAGCGCTTTAGGGGTTCTTCGTCCGTAATTATTTGTTATTTTTATAGTTGAATTAAAATTTGAATATAACCCCTTGAAATATGCCGCAAAAGAAGAAGAATATTGCCATTATCGGGTCGGGTCTAGTAGGTTCACTGCTTGCAATTTATTTACGCAAGCATGGGCATGATATTACTGTTTTTGATCGGCGCCCAGATATACGGAATATTAAATTCTCTGGACGCTCCATTAACTTGGCTATGAGCAATAGGGGGTGGACAGCTTTAAGAGCGGTTGGTATAGAGGATGAGATTAAGAAAATTGGTATTCCTTTGGATAAACGTGCCATGCATGTGGTTGGGCAACCAGAATATTATCAAAAATACGGCAAGGAGGGAGAGGCAATTTGGTCTATTTCTAGAGGTGTACTTAATAAAAAAATGATAGACTTGGCAGAAGGTGCTGGAGTCAATTTCCGTTTTAATGAAAAGGTGTGGGATGTGGACCTGCCTGAGGCAAAAATTTATACGGGAGAAACGGAAAAAAGTGAATGGAAGGAATATCATTACGATATTATTTTTGGGTGTGATGGGGCTTTTTCAAGAGTACGTCATAAAATGCAAAGACGAAGTAGGTTTGATTATTCACAAGATTTTATTGATGTGGGGTATAAGGAACTTACCATTCCTGCAAATGCTGACGGCACTCATAAGCTCAATAAAAATTCTTTTCATATTTGGCCGCGGGGGAAGTTCATGTTGATTGCCATGCCTAATCTCGATGGTAGTTTTACCTGTACACTTTTTATGCCTTTTGAGGGTAAGGTTTCTTTTGAGAATATAAAAACGAAGTCTCAGGCCAAAATATTCTTTACTACCTATTTCCCAAATGTAATGCAGGTAATGGATGATTTGATGGAAGATTTCTTTACTAACCCTACAAGCGCAATGGTTACTATGAAATGCTATCCTTGGACCTATTGGGATAAGGTAGCTCTAGTAGGAGATTCTGCGCATGCTGTTGTTCCTTTTTATGGTCAAGGGATGAATGCCGGTTTTGAGGATATTTACTGTCTAAATAAGATTATTGAAGAGTTGGGAGATGATTGGGAGGCCATTTTTACTACGTACCAAGAAGAACGTAAACCTAATGCGGATGCCATTGCAGAGTTAAGTTATCGAAACTTTATGGAAATGAGTAGCAAAACTGCAGACCCTAAATTTTTACTACAAAAGAAAATCGAAAAAAGATTCGCTCAAAAGCATCCCGATAAGTGGATTCCTGCGTACAGTAGAGTTACTTTCTCCGATAAACCCTATGCAGAGGCTTTGGCGGTGGGCGATGCCCAAGAAGAACTTATGCAACAGGTAATGCAATTGCCAAACATAGAGGAACTATGGGATAGTACCTTGGTAGAGGAAAAGATACTTTCGCTATTGGTTGAGTAATTTTACCCTTCTAAGCTTTCGTTCTCTGAAGAATAAAAATAAGGGAAATGTAAATGCAATTGCAATCAAAAATGTGAAGGGAATAAAAAGCCACCAGTATTTCAGTTTTATCTTTTTGCCTTCATATACCATCCAAACGAGAAAGGTAACCGCTACCACACTAATATCCGCGCTAATAGACTTTGCAGGAAGCGTAGTGCCAGTAAGGTTTATAAAATTGGTGATAGAGGTGTCTTCTGTATGTAAGTAAAACAAGATATTAAAGTACCAAGTGGCACCTAGACCTATAATTGCTAATCCCAAGAAAGTAATTTCTAGAACTGTGAACTTTGGCTTCATTTTAATGCTTCTTTTTTATTTCTGACTTCCGCATAGGCATACCGTCTATGAGACCATAGATATCCTTGGGCGGCACTTCAAAAGGTTTTTTAAGTTTTATCCCGCCATCTTTTCCAACAAGGATTACGCCTTTATGAGTTTTGTGAATTGAAAGAAAGTTATAGACGTAGTTAGGGTCAAGTACATTCTTTTTGCCATTAGATAAGGTTACGGCTTTGGGTGTTAGTTGAAAAAGGACAATATCACGTTCTTTTAGTTCATCGCTATCGTTTAGAAATAACTGTAGCTGGGTATTCATAGTTTTTGATTCCATCGATTCATCCACCAGAAATACAAGCCGATTTTTCCATTGATATTCCTTAAGACTTTGGGCAAAAACCATCTGGATAAAGCTTAGAAAAATAATAGGAAATAGTAATTTTGAATAAGACATTTGTTCTAAACTAAACAAAAAAAGCCATCTATCAAAGATAGATGGCTTTTGGTATGGTATCTTATTGCTTATAGTTTAGCAAACATTTTTCTCATTTTTGCAGCTTCCTCATCAGCTAGTGTAGGGTCTATTAAAATTCTACCACTATGCTCATCGGTGATAATTTTTTTCCTAGAAGCAATCTCTACTTGTACTTGTGGCGGAATAGTGAAGAAAGAACCTCCTGAAGCGCCTCTTTCAATAGGCACGACCGCTAAACCGTTTTTTACGTTATTTCTAATCCTTGCATAGGCTCTTACCAAACGTTCCTCTATTTTTCCTTGATATTTAAGGGATTCTTGCAATAAAGCTTTTTCCTCTTTTTCGGTTTCGGCCAAGATTGCGTTCAGCTCCCCCTTTTTGTGTTTTAAATGCGCATCACGTTCAGAAAGGCGTTCCTTGTTTTCTGATATTACCGCCTTTTTTTGGTCAATCTGTACTTTGAATTCTTTTATGTTTTTTTCTGCAAGTTGAATTTCTAATTCTTGAAATTCCAATTCCTTAGTAATAGAGTTAAATTCTCTACTGTTTCGAACGTTTTTTTGCTGTTCGGTATATTTTTTAATTAAGGTTTTAGCCTCTTCAATAAGGTTTTTCTTTGCCCCAATTTCAAAATTAATGGTCTCCAAATCGGTTTTAAGCTTATCCATTCTAGTTTTTAGGCCTAGGACTTCATCTTCCAAATCTTCAACTTCCAACGGTAGTTCGCCGCGAACATTGCGTATTTCATCAACCCGAGAATCAATTAATTGCAAATCGTATAATGCCCTTAACTTTGCTTCTACGGTAGAGTCTTCTTTTTTTGCCATAATTTAAAAATACTTGATAGGATTTGTTATACTTTCCGATAAACGGACTGCAAAATTAGGAATTTTTTTGGTAAGATAATCAACTAAAAGGTTTTTTGTAAACTGCTCAGTTTCAAAGTGTCCAATATCTGCGATTACCAATTGGTTTTCCGCTTGATAAAACTCATGATATTTGACATCTGCCGTAACAAAAACATCAGCCCCGGCGGCTTTTGCATTACGAATAGCAAAGGCTCCACTTCCCCCTAGTACCGCTATCTTTTGCACTTCCTTATTCCTAAGCTTGGAATGCCTGATTGTAGAGGTATGCATTTTTTCTTTTAAGGATTTGAGGAATTCGGTTTCCGATATGGAAGATTCTAATTCTCCAATCATTCCCATGCCAATATGTTGGTTGGTGTTTTCCAAGGTGGTAATTTCATAGGCTACCTCCTCGTAAGGATGATGGTCTAGTAAGGAATTGATTACCTTTTTCTCTATAGATTTAGAGAAGGTGACACTAATTTTTGTTTCTTTTTCGTAATGTATGCTTCCTTTGGTTCCCTTAACAGGGTTAGCTTGGTCACCTGGTGTATAACTTCCAGTACCTTCTACCGTAAAGCTACAGTCGCTATAGTTTCCAATAGCGCCGGCTCCCGACTTAAATAATTCTTTTTTTAAATTTGCTGCAGCATCAATAGGAACATAGGTAGCCAGTTTTTTAATGGTCCCTTTTTGAGGGATTAAGATGCGCGTATTGTTGAGGCCTAATATCTCGCATATTTTTGCATTAACCCCTGTGGAGCAGTTGTCCAGGGCCGTATGTATGGCATAGATAGCTATGTCGTTCTTTATAGCTTTTAAAACGGTTCTTTCCACATAGTTGCTGCCTGTTATTTTCTTAAGGCCGCTGAAGATTATAGGATGAAAGCTGACGATGAGGTTGCATTGTTTTGTAATAGCTTCTTCTACTACGTTTTCTAAGGTGTCTAAGGTAACTAGGATGCCATTAACCTGCATGGTGGCATCACCAACTAACAAGCCTACATTGTCAAAACTCTCGGCGTAATCCAATGGTGCTAATTCTTCTAAAATCCCGGCTACTTCGTTTACTGTCATTTTCGTTAAAATATAAGCTTATCAAAGATAAATTATTATATTTTCGTTCCGATGCAACTGTTAAGAAAACTTCTTTTTCCTATTTCCCTAATTTACGCCTTGGTTGTCTTTCTGCGAAACCGTTTTTATGATATGGGAATCTTTAGCTCCATGTCCTTCAAAACAACAACAATTTGCATTGGAAACTTAAGTGTAGGTGGTACTGGAAAAACACCAATGACTGAGTTACTTATTCGTTCCTTAATGCCGCATTTTAAAATTGCTGTTTTAAGTAGGGGGTATAAGCGAAAATCTTCTGGTTTTGTTTTGGCAACGGAAAAAGCAACTGTCACTGAAATAGGGGACGAACCTTTTCAGCTTAGTGCTAAGTTTCCAGAGGTTACTGTTGCGGTAGATTCCGATAGACGAAATGGTATACAAAAACTAGAAAAAGAGATAAAACCAGACCTTATTTTATTAGATGATGCTTTTCAGCATAGAAAAGTAAGTCCAGATTTTTCTATTTTGTTAACCACCTATGATAACTTATATGTCGATGATTGGTATCTTCCTACAGGTAATTTAAGAGATGTAAAGTATGTAGCTAAAAGAGCTGATCTTATTGTGGTGACTAAATGTTCTCCAAACCTTGGTAAGGAGGAACAATTGGCTATCAAGAAAAAAATTAACCCAAAGGACTATCAAAAAGTTTTATTTGCTTTTTTAACGTACAGCGCTGAGTTAAAAGGTCTTTATGAAATTGTGGAACTAGCTTATTTTCAGGATAAAAAGGTGACTCTTGTAACTGGTATTGCCAATCCTGAACCTTTGGTTTCCTATTTGAGAAAAAACGGAATTGCTTTTAACCATTTAGCCTTTAGGGATCATCATTTTTTTACTAGAAACGAACTGGAACTCCTTAGAACAAAAGAATGTATAATTACCACGGAGAAAGACTATTCCAGATTAAATAAAGAACTGGATAACTTATTTTATATTTCTGTTGAACACTGCTTTCTATCGGATGGACAAGATATCTTGGATAAGCAATTGAACTTGCTTATGAATCCGTAATATTGGATGTTTTGTCAAATATATTCTCGCCAATTTTTTGATAGAAAATTTCTGGTTTAAAGGGCTTTGTAACGACATCGTTACAACCTGCGGCATAAAAACTATCTAAACTGTCATCTAGAGAAATTGCCGTAAGCGCAATAATAGGCGTGGTTTGGTCAAATGCACGTATTTGAATGGTAGCCTCTTCACCACTGATGCCTGGCATGTGTATATCCATCAATATAGCATCGTAAATATTTTCTTTGGCCAATATTACCGCTTCTTCTCCATTGCTGGCGATATCACTGGTAATCTCTTTTTTGGTCAACATCTTTTTGGTAATCACTTGATTGATTTTGTTGTCTTCAACAATCATAAGATGGAGTCCTTTGAAATCATAATCGCGCGGGGAGATTTCGAAGGGAATGTCGTCCGGTAGGTCATCCATGCTTTTCATGTCTATTTCAAACGAGAAAGCGCTTCCTTCGCCAAGGGTACTTTCCAAACCTATTTCGCTGTTGAACAGACTTAGAAGACTTTTAACTATGGTAAGACCAAGACCTGTGCCGCCATACTCCCTGTTAATTTGTACAGATCCTTGTTCAAAACCTTCGAAAATACTTTTTTGGTTTTCTTTAGATATACCTATTCCATTATCGTTTACCTCAAAATATATTTTTACGTCCTCGTTGTTCTTGCTTAGTAATTTAGTGATAACACGTACCTCTCCATCTTTAGTAAATTTAATAGAATTACCAATCAAGTTCATGAAGATTTGTGAGAGCTTCAATGGGTCGCTCATGAGATGCCCTGGAATCGTCGGGTCAAATTCAAAGGTTAGTTTAGTATTGTTTTCCTTTGCACTTTGCTGAAGTGAATCTATCACTTCATTGACTACTTTCTTTAAATTGAACTCCATATTTAAGGGTTGCAATTTATTGGCATCTATTTTATTTATATGAAGAATATCGTTAATAAAGTTCAATAAATAATCTCCAGAAAATTTAAGGGCTGTAAGATGTTCTTTCTGATTTTCGGACGGATTTTCCTCTAATAACAAATGAGTGAGCCCAGTTACGGCGTATAACGGTGTTCTAAGCTCATGACTTACCGTAGATAAAAAATTAGTCTTAGCTTCCATGGCATGCACTGCACCATCTCTTGCTACTTGTAGCTCTTTATTTTTAGTATGTAGAAGGTCATTCGTTTTTACCTTAATTTGATTGTTTCTGTATAAGGATACGGCTAATAGCGATATAATGATTAAAAAAGCAGAAGTAAGGATAGCAGTAATCTCCGATCTATTTTGAGATTCAGTCAACTCCTCTACCTTGGATTCTAGATTAACAATTTGTTTAGTTTTAATTTCGTCACGTATTTGATCCGCTGTTTTGGCTTCTACTTTTAGTTTTTCAACATTAAAAATAGAATCGTTAATTTGAAGAAGGTTTTGACTTCCAGAGAAGGCATTTTCATAGAGTCCGAGTTTTTCATAAATAGTGGTCAGCAATTGGTTTGCTTTTTTTGTTTCTACAAAAAAGCCATTGTTGTTTGCTAGTTTTAAAGCATATTCCCCATTTTTAGCACTTTCGTTTAATTCTCCCTTCCTTAAGTATAGTTCAGCTAATCCTAAATACGCTTCGGTGGCTAAATAATCCTTTTCATAAATATCGGTATTGACTACTAGGGAGTTGAAGTTTTTAGTAGCGCTATCGTATCTTTCTCGGTTCAAGTAAACCTTAGCTTCCACCAAAAGGATATTGTTCAAAAAGTTTCTATCATTATTCAGTTGTTTTGCCTTTTCCAACATGGAAAGTGCCTGAAAATTTTGATCACCTCGGTACAACAGAATTGCTTCAATATATTTATGAATTCCATCTCCATAAGGATACGCAATATCTTTTAGTAAAACACTTGCCCGATCCCAATAGAACTGGGTATCTCCTTCACGATCTAATTTAAGATAAAGAAGTGATAGTTCGTGGTAGCAGTTTATAAGTGCTTTTACATCTTCGTTCTTTTCGGCTTCAGCAGCTGCTTTATTCAAGGTTTCTAAAGCCTGGTCTATTTTGTTCTGGTTTCTTAGTTTTCTTGCTTCATTTATGTAAGGCGCTACATCTTTGTAGGGCGTTGTATCTTGTGCATTGGAAAACTGTCCTAGCGCTAAGCATAAGAATAGTGCCATCAAGTGTTTTAGGCCTTTATGTAGGTATGAAAGATTCAAATAAACTTTTTAATACTCATATACTTGATAAGGTCGATAATTCTGCTACTGTATCCGGTTTCATTGTCGTACCACCCTATGATTTTAACCATTTTCCCTATTACCGAAGTCATCTGAGAATCAAACGTACAAGAATGGTAACTATTGTTTATATCAACGGATACTATAGGGTCTTCTGTGTAAAAAAGAATATTTTTTAATTCGTTTTTTGATGCTTTCTCAAAAGTATCGTTTATTTCTTTAATACTGGTACTCTTCCTAACGTTGAAGGTAATGTCTGTTAAAGATCCGTTTGGAACGGG
>RCNB010000660.1_pt1 | contig 22649 bp, 18 predicted proteins | sample 2041321 | NCBI WGS metagenome assembly RCNB01 (sample SAMN09708232, study PRJNA481090) | Marine sediment metagenome, whole genome shotgun sequencing project. | reverse complement strand
CTGGTAATTATTAAATCCTATTCTATTTAGAGACTTCCTGACACACATCTCACTCAGACGTTCGGTAAAAACGCTTGGGCCATATTCCGTCAATTTGTATTTTGCCTTCTTCTTTAAACTGCTGACCCTGCCGGGCATCTTTTTTCTTCTTCTGATGAGATAATATTCTTCCTTGGTATAGGGGAAAATCCTTGCAAGGGTCTTTGAAAAATCATAGGTGGAAACAGCTACACAATTAATCTCATCAGGAGTAAGGTTCACACAATTCAAACACTCCTTTATTGATTGTTCTGGAAAATTAATCTCCAGTTTCCTTCGAGTCAACCTTTCTTCGTTTATGGCAAATAAAATCTGATTATCTTTTATAATCGCCGCACCAGAATCATGTCCATCCCATATACCTAAGATATACACTCTAAACCTCCAGAATTTAACTTGGCTGTCATTGATTAATCGTTATTCGGTTGCGCTGTTCAGAACTATTTTAAACCCGAAATCCGCACTCGTTTAATTCCGCAATCCAAAATCTGCAATCTGCATTCGTTCAATCCAGTATCCAGCTTTTTATCATTTATGCAACCATCCCCAAAAATCTCTGGCAGATCTTAACAGTTTTTTCACATCTTTCCAATTAATTAACTTGAGAGTCCTGAAACCTCTGCTCAGGTTAAAATAAAACTTTCTATAAGCAAGGTTTCGATAATTGTTTACCACCTGAGAAGATACTGTGGGGAGTTCCATGAAAGCAGAATCCTGCTTGAAGTGGTCAAATCCAGAATTCTTGATCCACCCTTCATTTAAAGCACGCTCATAGAGCCTGCTTCCAGGAAATGGAACAGCACAGTAGAACTGTGCCAGATCAAGCCCTAATTGCTTTGCATATTCTATGGTGTGTTTCATTGTTTCTTCAGTCTCACCAGGAAGTCCTAAAATAAAATGCCCGACGGTCTTAATGCCTGCATCTTTAGCATATCTCACTGCTTCATAAGCCTGCTCTACTTTGATCCCTTTATTTGCCTCATCCAATACCTTTTGGCTTCCTGATTCAACCCCATAACTTATCATCCAGCAACCTGCTTTTGCCATCAACTTTAAAAGTTGCCCATCAACTGTATCGACTCTGCTGTTAGAAGTCCATGAAATGTTAATCCCTCTTTCAAGAATTGCCGAACAGAGCTCTCGTATATATTCTTTATCCACTACAAAGGTCTCAGCCCAGAAGAAAAAGTCTCTTATCCCAAATCGATCCATATCATATTCAATTTCCTTTAGCACACTTTCAACTGACCTTTTTCTTAACCTTTTACCATAATACGTTTGACAAGTGCAAAAACTACAATTAAACGGGCACCCTCGCAAAGGTGAAATCATCAGGTATCGCTTCCCTTTAAGGGGCAAGCGATAACAATCCAGATCTATCAAATGCCAGGCCGGTAATGGCAGGCCATCCAAATCTTCTATAAATGGCCTTTTGGGATTAGCAATAATCTCTCCGGCATTATTTCGAAAGGTCAAGCCAGGAAGATCCTTAAAATTCCCCTTTTCCTGTAAAGCATTTATTAATTCACTCACTGTTAGTTCGGGCTCATTTCTTATGATAAAATCAATTTCAGGAAATGCTTCCATACACTGCTTATCCAGCACAGTCACATGAGTTCCAAAAACTGCAGTATAGATATTATCATCATGTCTCTTGATAAAAGAAGCCAATTCCAGATCACCTTGAATGGAAGGAGTTCCAGTACTCCAAATTATTACATGGGGTAAAAACTTGTCAATCAACTGCTTTAACTCTTCCCAGCTAACTCCCTGGGCGGCACAATCTACAACCTTAACCTCATGACCATCTTTTTCCAAAACAGCGCCGATAGTAACAAGTGAAATTGGCGGCCACAAGGTAGCCCATACCCCCTGTTCCTGGGTGCAGCGACCTTCCCTGATAAACTTCTTATCATCTTTAGTTGGGGGATTAAGCAGCAAGATTTTCACATTAACACCATCCTATCCTTTTTCCTCGTTTGATGTTCATACAAGCCTTTTCTCTTACTAACAATCTTGTATATAACCAGATTCCTTTCTCTCCACACCTCCTCTTTCCCCTTTACCTCATAAATCTTAACCCAATTACTTTTTTGGGGCGTCGACTTTATAAACTCAGTTGGATAACCAGGATACATATCAGGTCTTCTTGCCCCTCCCAGAATAACGATGGAACCATCGAGAAATTGAATCCTATCACGTTCAAAGCTCTTAACCTTGCTTTTATTATTATCTAATTTCTCGTAGAACAAAAGCACTTTTTTCATTTCCCAATCAGTAATCACTTGTTTGCAAGGCATATATTTAATCAAGTCATAAGCTTTCCTTCCGTCTGACATACAATCCCTGTAGAAATAACTTTTTCGATAAGCCTGATGGAGTGAGGTCACAAACAATCCTATAATGAGTAGCAGGAAAATGAGTTTAGCTAATATTTTGCCCTCAAATAACTTTTTAAAGAAACAGGCTGTTACAAGCAACGCAGGGATGCTGACAACTGACAAAAACCTAACCAACCGATGGATTGGCTGATAGTAAGGTGAGAGTTTCAAAGGGGTAAATTCCATCATCAAAAACAAATAAGAAAACCAGACAAGAGGAATAACTACTTTTTTTTCTCGCCTAAACAGGAAAAAAACTACTGCCAGCAAAAAAACTGGATAAAAGAATCCATAGGGATAGAATGTGTAGCCTGGATGACCTTCACTTAAGATACACAACATATATTTTGGGTAGTAGAGCAATGCACCCTTTAAATAGCAGGTTTTATTAATGAAACTAGATGGGTTGTATTCTTTGTCGAAATTTATCTCTGCATGAATATGGGCCAAAAAATCACCCGTTTTAATGTAGTATACAATTGAAAACAATGCTTGCACTATCAGCCACGATAACAAAAAAAAGATTACCTCATATCTAAATTCCTTTTTCTGCCATCTATTTAAAAGAGCTATCAGGATGAATAGTCCTACTACAGGTAAAACATTAATCTTTACACCAACCGAAACACCCAGAACAAACCCTGAAAGTGTAAGATAGACTACGGTTTTCTTCCCATGCGCCTCAAGGCCTTTCAGAAAGAGGAGCATGGATAAAGCCATTAACATACTAAGCATAATATCATTGCTCATAGTTGTGGCATGGACTATATTTAACGGGAATATTGTCAAGCAGAAAGCAGCTAAGAGCCCTGTTTTTTGGTCAAACAACAATTTCCCCAATGCATAGATAAGGTAAATTGAAATGAGAGAGGACAAAAGAACAGGGAGGATAAAACTAAACTCAGACCATCCAAAGTATTTAAGCGGTAACGCAGTAAAAAAGAGCAGAATCGGTCGGAAGGCAAAAACACAAGTTTTGCAGAGTGAGGGATAATGACCTTCAATAATTGTATATACACGATCTGCGTAGTTAGGATCATCTCCTAATGCAAACCCAACAAAAAACAGTAGTCTGAGGAACAGCGCAAAAACCAGAATATAGGTGATGTTGATCCATTTACTATTCATTTAGAAAAACAGGTATTTCACCAAAGTGTAAACATATCTGAACCAGACTTTTTTTAGGCTAATCTTAGAATACCCCTTCTTTCTTTCATATTCATGACTGGGAACTTCCGCCATCCTGAAACCTTTCTTCAGGGTCTTCATGATCATTTCCTGTTCAATAGTAGTAATATTTTCTTCGAGTCCCAACTGTTTAATAACATCAGTTTTAATGGCACGAAAGCCATTCTGGCTTTCACTAAGCTTTACCTTAAACCTCCAGTTGATGCAAGCGGTAATGAAGGAACTGCCCATCAAACGAAAACACTCATCAAAACCACCATGAAGTTCACTGGAGCCTCCAATGAGTCGTGACCCAGAGACATGGTCTGCTTCGTCTTTTATTATGGGCTCCACCAGTTTAGGTATATCCTTTGGATCATGAGAACCATCCGCATCGATAAAGACAATGATATTGCCATTCACGAAATTTACAACATGCCGGAGTGCTTCCCCCTTCCCCTTTCTGTTATCCAGGATAACCTTCACCCCCAGACTTTCAGCAACTTCCCTCGTCCTGTCTCGAGAGTGACCATCAACCACTAAAATCTCATCACCATAAGGCTTGCATCCCTCAATAATTTCAGCTAACGTATCTTCTTCGTCTAGAGTAGGTATAACAATAGATATCTTTGTCTTTGTCTTTGACTCTGCCTTCTTCATTAATGCCTCCCTCAATTATTTAACGTAGTAAACTGAGTGGATGAGATGCTGGATTAAAAGATTGCGGATTTCTGATTGCAGATTGCGGAATTGAAATCCAAAATACTAATATCTATCCAGTGGCCACTGAATCATTTTACTCGACTAAGATGAAGCAGATTCTAACCCTACTGTAAATATTAAACGATATTTAAAAATAAGTAAAGTTCATAATTGTATAAGTCGATAGTACTTTCAAAACACGTCCTATTAAAGTATATAAAATCCCCCCTACCCTCTTTTCCTAAGAGGATGTGTCACAACAGAAAATGGTAGCCGCAAGCTTTAGCTTGCGTTTAGAAAATGTAATAATTCTTACCTGTTTCGCAGCCTAAAGGCTGCGGCTACCACAAAAACATATCATCAAGAAACATCTTTCAATAAGGGTAAGATTATTATGTCTTGACCCTTATATGAAAATAATGCTATATTTCAGGTGAATAGTTTCATGTGCTTACATTAGAAAATTTCTCAAGCTGAGGTGGAAAAACTATGGTATCTAGTGAAGGAAAAGAACCCATCGAAATACCTGAAATCATACCCCTACTGCCTGTAAGAGATATTGTTATCTTCAATCATATGTTCTTACCTTTATATGTGGGAAGAGAGTCGTCCATCAATGCCGTTGATGAGGCTCTAGACAAAGATCGCTTAATCTTCCTTGTTACTCAAAAAGATCCCAACAATGATGGCCCAAAGCCTGATGATATATATGTTATTGGAACTGTGGCTATGATTATGAAAAAGTTCAAGCTCCCTGATGGAAGGGTTAAAATACTCATACAAGGCCTGGTTAAATCAAGAATCAAAGAATATATGAAGCAGGAACCTTACTTTCAAGTTAGAATTGAACAAATTCCAGACCCTGTCATTAAAGAAATTTCTTCAAAATTTGAAGCGCTCATGAGAAACGTGAAAGAACAATGTGAAAAGATCTTATCACTCAAAGGGCTCATTTCTACAGAGGTCATCGAAATTTTGGATAGTGTAAATGACCCTGGCAGACTGGCTGACCTTGTTGCCTCTAACTTGAGATTAAAGATCACAGAATCTCAACAGATATTGGAAACAATTGATCCTTTTGAAAGACTTGAAAAGGTTAATGAACACCTTTCTAAGGAACTTGAAGTTTCCACCATGCAAGCCAAAATCCAGTCTCAAGCCAAAGAAGAGATGACCAAGACTCAAAGAGAATACTTTTTGAGAGAACAACTAAAGGCTATAAAAGCAGAACTGGGTGATATCGATGAAAAAACTGCTGAGATAAGTGAATTTTCTCAAAAAATAAAGGCAGCAAAAATGCCTCCCGATGTTGAAAAGGAAGCAAGAAAACAGTTGGAGAGACTTGAACAGATGCATACTGATGCGGCAGAAGCCTCTATCGTCAGAACTTATTTAGACTGGTTGGTGGAAATCCCCTGGAGTAAAAGCACTAAAGATAACCTTGATATTAAAAAGGCAAAAAAGGTCCTGGATGAAGATCACTACAACCTGGAAAAAGTAAAAGAGAGAATATTAGAATACCTTGCAGTGAGAAAATTGAAGAAAAAGATGAAAGGACCTATTCTCTGCTTTGTTGGCCCTCCTGGAGTTGGCAAAACTTCTTTGGGCAAATCGATTGCACGGGCTTTGGGAAGAAAATTTAACAGAATTTCCCTGGGGGGTATTCGTGATGAGGCCGAAATTAGAGGACATCGCAGAACATACATTGGGGCACTGCCGGGTAGAATTATTCAAGGGATAAAACAGGCAGGTAGTAATAATCCAATTTTCATGATGGATGAAATAGACAAAGTGGGTGCTGATTTTCGCGGAGACCCTTCAGCTGCACTTTTAGAGGTTCTGGATCCAGAACAAAACTTTTCCTTCAGTGACCATTACCTCAATCTTCCTTTTAATCTCTCTAATGTCATGTTTATTACCACTGCTAATCTGGTTGATCCCATCCTGTCTGCTCTAAAAGATCGGATGGAAATTATCTACATTTCAGGATATACGGATGAAGAAAAATTGATGATTGCCAAAAAATTTCTGATTCCCCGCCAGCTAGAAGAAAATGGTATTACGAAAGAAAACGTGAATATTACTGACAAAGCCATTCTTATGACTATTTCTCATTACACTCAGGAATCAGGTTTAAGAAACCTGGAACGGGAAATCGCCGCCATTTTTAGAAAAGTTGCAAGAAGCATTGCAGAAAACAAACACAAAAGTCATCGGGTAACTATCGATAATCTCCACAAATATTTAGGCGTGCCTAAATATCTACCTGAAGGAGAACAAGAAATCAGTCAAATCGGGGTTGCAACCGGACTTGCCTGGACCCAGTCGGGTGGAGAAGTTCTGTATGTAGAAGCTTCTACAATGAAAGGCAAAGGGAATCTTACCTTAACAGGCCATTTGGGTGATGTCATGAAAGAATCAGCACAGGCGGCTTTAACATATGCCCGTTCTAAAGCAAAAGAACTACACATAAGTCCTGATTTCTACGAGAAATTAGATATACACATTCACGTACCAGCTGGTGCCATTCCCAAAGATGGACCATCAGCGGGTGTTACCATGGCTACAGCAGTAGTTTCTGCATTAACCAAAACACCTGTAAAAAAGGGTGTGGCGATGACGGGAGAAATTACTCTGAGAGGAAGAATTCTCCCTGTTGGAGGTCTGAAAGAAAAGTCCCTGGGAGCTATACGAGCAAAGATTAAAACTATTATTGTTCCAGAAAGAAATAAAAAAGATCTGGAAGAAATACCCCAAAACATCAAAAAGCAACTGAATTTTGTATTTGTCCGTACTATGGACGATGTCCTCCAAAACACCTTGTCAAATAGCAAAAGAAAAAAAACCACTAAAAAGAAGAGATAGGTGGACATCAAAGAAATAGGCGAATCTGGACTTATTCAAAGGATTGCCGATAATTATCGATCATCCCATCCTGCCATTATCTGCGGCATAGGCGAAGATGCCGCAGCGCTGAAGATTTCTGAACAAAATATTCTCCTTACAACCTGCGACCTCTTGGTAGAGGATATCCACTTCAATCTCCGTCACACTGACAGCTATCACCTTGGAAGAAAATCACTGGCAGTTAACTTAAGCGACATCGCCGCCATGGGAGGTACCCCCCGCTTCTTTTTAGTCTCTCTGGCAATACCACCTCATATCTCTGTGGAATTCATTGATGACCTTTATCGCGGCATCATGGAAATGGCAGGTGAATTTAACACCCAGCTTGTTGGAGGAGATACAAACGCCTCGCCTGATAAATTGATGATCGATATTACCCTGCTTGGAGAAGTAGATCCTGACCACCTTCTCAAACGCAGTGGGACACAAGTGGGCGATTCTATTTTCGTAACAGGTACATTAGGAGACTCTGCTCTCGGATTTTTTGCTCTGGGAATGGACAATAATTTAAATGAACCTTTATCTATAAATACTCTAACCTTAAGGCACATATCCCCTTACCCCAGAATCAAAGAAGGAAAAGCTATAGCAGAAAATCACCTGGCTTCTGCCATGATTGACATAAGTGACGGTCTCCTTGCAGACTTGAAGCAAATTCTCACCCTGAATATGGTGGGGGCAACTGTCTGGACATCCCAAATCCCTCTGTCTAATGATTTTAAGCAATTCCAGATCAAGCAAGAACATAACAAACTGGATTTTGCCCTCAAAGGTGGGGAAGACTATGAACTTCTTTTTACCTCCCCTAAAACTAAAGAACAGGATATCTATGGATTAAGTCAAAAGATTAAAGTCCCTATCAGTAAGATTGGGGAGATCAATTCTTCAGATAAACTTGTAGTTTTAGATCAAAACCAGAAGCTATACCACTTAGATGATCAAGGCTATGATCACTTTTCTTCGTTTAACAAACCATAATCACATCAAACCTTGGAACTCATAATTCTAGTTAAAATCATTCTTATCTTTATACTCCTTTGCTTTTCTGCCTTTTTCTCCGGCTCAGAGACTGCCCTTTTCTCACTGGGATCTATCAAACTCTTCCAGCTTAAAGAATCCAATCACCCTAAAGCTCATCTTATCCAGGAACTTATAGAAAAACCTCGTCGTTTACTTATATCTATCCTTATAGGGAATGAATCTGTCAATATTACTGCTTCAGCATTAGCAGCCTCCCTTTGCATATCCCTCCTTGGCAATCAGGGAAAATGGTTAGCAATAGCCATTATGACTCCTCTCATTCTGGTTTTTGGGGAGGTCATTCCTAAAACGATAGCTGTTTCTTACAGTGAAAAATCTTCCTTGTGGGTTGCAAAACCGATAAGCGTATTTGCACGTATCATTTTCCCCATCAGATGGATTATTAGAATCTTAGTAGACAGAATAGTCTCTCTCCTGCCTAAACAGGAAGAAAAAAAGGAAAGTATCTTTTTTGAAGAAGAGTTTAAAGAGCTTGTTGAAGTAGGACACAAGGAGGGTATTATTGAAAAGGATGAACGTGAAATGATCCACAAAATCCTTAAGTTTGGTGACACAATAGTATCTTCCATAATGACTTCCCGTGCAGATATGTTTGCCCTGCCCCATGATTATGATATGGATCACATTACCAAAGAAATAAAGGAAAACCATTTTTCACGCGTACCCATTTATAAACATGAGAAGAACAATATCATCGGCATACTAAACGCTAAGGATCTTCTCACCTTAAGAGACAAGAAACATGTAACGAATAACAATATGTTTAGTATCCTTCGCCAACCTTACTTTGTGCCTGAAAGCAAAAAAATACAAGAGGTGCTAAATGAATTTCAGGAGAAGAAGATTCACCTGGCACTTGTAGTTAACGAATATGGAAGTGTTATCGGACTGGTTACTATGGAAGATTTGCTGGAAGAATTGTTTGGTGAAATCTATGATGAATTTGATGATGAACTGAAAGAGGAAAAGAAAAGTTAGTATGGAAATTACATTTTATATAATTATCTTCTTCTTATGCCTTACTTTAGAAGCCTTCTTCTCGGGTTCAGAAATAGCCCTTATAGCAGCCAATCCCAAAAAAATTAGAAAATCACCTGAACTCTCACCATCAAGAATAAAGATGACATTAAAATTACTTAAAAACCGTGAAAGGCTTTTGGCCACTACTCTTTGTGGCACTAACCTCTCTGTGATAACCAATTCCATTTTAATCACTTCTCTCTTCATCTCTTTCCTTAGCGAAAAGGGGGAAATCTACTCTATTCTCATCCTTTCTCCTCTTTTGCTTATCTTCGGAGAAATCATTCCCAAGACCTTTTTCCAACAGAATGCCACCAGGATTGCACCCTGGGTATCCTATCCTGTCTGGTTGGCTTCTTATCTCTTTTATCCTCTGGTCATCTTCATGAACAAATTAACCAATATCATCTTTCTAATCGCTGGTGCCAAAAAATCCAAAGAAACACTTTTTGTTACCCGTGAAGAGCTAAAGCTGATTCTCAAGATGAGCAAAAAGGGAAGTGATTTAACCACAGGGGAAGTAAATATGATTAATCGACTCTTTGACTTCTCTCATACAACAGTTAAAGAGGCGATGATCCCTCTTGTTGAAGTATCGGCTCTTGAAGATAATGACACTGTTAAGGAAGCTATTGCAATCATTTCAAAAAAGGGTTATTCTCGTCTACCTGTATACAATGAGAGAATCGATAATATTATTGGTATTGTAAACAGTTTCGATCTTATTAACACACCTAATAGCCAGTCGATCAAACCTCTTATCCGCACTTTACTTTATGTACCTGAATCAAAACCTGTAGATGAGTTACTGTTTGAGATGCGAAAAAAGAGAAAGCACTTGGCAATTGTAGTTGATGAATATGGAGGAACTATAGGAATTATTACCATAGAAGATATACTGGAAGAGATAGTGGGAGAAATCAAGGACGAATATGATATTGACCAAAGATTATACCACAAAACCGGCTGGAACAAATACATCATAAACGCGCGAATGGAAATAGATCAGATCCACGAACTTCTACATCTGTCTCTACCTGATGGGGATTTTGAAACCCTTGGCGGATTCCTCCTGGAAAAATTTGGTCATATCCCGAAGCCAGGAGAAATCTTAAAATACCAGGACATTACTTTCACCATCGTGAGTGCTGATGAGCGTTCAATCGGTGAAGTAAGAATTAAAGTTGGGAAATCAAAAATATCACTTTAACGTTTTGATAAGGAGCATGATGAATCCTGAAAACATAAGACAGTTGCTGGAAAAAGTCAAAAAAGGAGAATTGTCTATCGACAGGGCTTTAGAAGGATTAAAGACCCTGCCTTTTGAAGACATTGGCTTCGCAACACTAGACCACCATCGTTCTTTACGCAAAGGCTTCCCTGAAGTAATTTGGGGAGAAGGCAAGACAGCTCCCCAAATAACTATTATCATCAAAAAGATGATGAATAAAAACCATCCCATTTTGGTCACTCGGGTTGATGTACGCAAGGCTGCTCAGATAAAAAAATCCATTCCCCAAATATCCTACCATCCTGTATCTCGCACCTTGACATCAACCACCGGTAAAATCTCTAAAACTGTAAAGGGAACCATCCTGGTAATCTCAGCAGGAACTTCTGATATACCAGTTGCTGAAGAAGCAGTAATTACTGCTACCATAATGGGTAATAAAGTTGACCATCTCTATGATGTAGGAGTTGCTGGAATTCACCGACTGGTAGATAAAAAAGAAAAACTTATGTCTTCCTCTGTCCTTGTTGTAGTAGCTGGAATGGAAGGAGCGCTACCAAGTGTAATTGGTGGATTAATAGATAAACCGATAATCGCAGTACCTACCAGTACCGGTTATGGCACAGGATTGGGAGGAATTGCGGCATTGCTCTCCATGCTCAATTCTTGTGCTTCAGGAGTAGCTGTGGTAAATATTGACAATGGCTTCGGGGCAGGTTATATTGCAAGCCTTATTAATAGTGTGTAGACTACGACTTAATTGCTTGAAATATTATTGGTTCCCGGTAATTAATCGCATAGTGCAAAATGTGAATTGAAAAACGAAATCTAAATATTCATTCCATTGTCATTCCTGCGGAAGCAGGAATCTATATCAAATCAAAATGCAGCTTCTGGATTCCCGCTTTTGCGGGAATGACAGTTTATTTAGAATTTACATTTTGCGCTTTTCATTTTTCATTGTCTGGTTAAAATCCTACTGAATCTTTAACCAATACTTTATACCCATGAAGATTGCCTATCTTGATTGTTTTTCTGGTATCAGCGGCGATATGTTTCTCGGCGCTCTGATTGATTGTGGCCTTCCCCGCAAGCTGCTCAAGAAGGAGCTCGAAGGTTTATCCCTTGGTACTTATAAAATAAAAATTACTTCCGAACAAAGGATGCATATTACTGGTTGCCGGGTAGAAGTAAGCTTGTCTCCAAAAAGCCACCAGCACCGAAACTTTACAAAGATCAAAAAAATAATAACAGAAAGTCACCTCAACCAAAGGGTAAAGGAACTAAGTATAGATATTTTTCAGAGACTGGCCAATGTTGAATCTAAAATCCACCGCAAGAAAGCATCAGAAGTATGTTTTCATGAAGTGGGTGCAATAGATTCCATAATAGATATTGTGGGAACAGCTATTGGTATTGATTATTTCAAACTGGATGAAGTATATTCTTCCCCTATTCATCTCGGTTCAGGCTTCACTACTTGCCAACATGGTGTTCTCCCCCTGCCAGCACCCGCTACCATTGAACTATTAAAGGGTGTGCCTATTTGTGGGACTTCCATTAAAACTGAACTTGTTACCCCTACAGGGGCAGCTCTTCTTACCAGCTTAACTAAACACTATGGACCTGTGCCACCTATGAAGATAACAAAGGTAGGCTATGGTGTTGGCCGCAAACAACTCAAGGACAGGCCAAACATGCTTCGTCTGGTAATAGGCGAATGTGCGAAAAATCAGGAAGCTGATCAGGTAGTCATTATAGAAGCAAATATTGACGATATGATACCGGAGATTTACGATTATCTAATGGAGCGCCTTTTTGAAAAAGGAGCTCTCGATGTTTCTCTCTCCCCTATCCAGATGAAAAAGAACCGACCCGGGGTTTTAATCAAGGTTATCTGTCATCCAGAAAAAAAGAGTGAGCTAACCACCATAATCTTTCAAGAATCTACCTCTGCCGGCATTCGTTATTATCAAGCAAACAGGATAAAACTGGCAAGAGAAAGCAAAGAGATCACCACTCCCTATGGCAAGCTTTCTGTAAAAATATTCAAAGATGATGAAGGTGAATATTACGCATCACCCGAATATGAACATTGCAAAAAAATAGCTAAGAAACATGGTATCCCATTAAAAAGAGTTTACCTTGAATTAACTAAACTACTCCCACCCTTAGATACCAGATTTAAGTTAACGAAGAAAAATAATTCTTCCTAAAAATTTAAATTTAAATAGCAGTTGAGTTAACTCAGTAAAACAGAAAGATTGCTTCGTCGCTAACGCTTCTCGCAATGACAATCTATTTGACACAAGGTAATGTCATTGCGAACGTAGTGAAGCAATCTCATAATATTGTAATGATTTGAGCAAATAATACATTCTGCCAATTTCTTACTTCATAAAATCATTAATCGTTTTTTATCAGACAACACCTTACATTTCATCATATGGACAGCGAATTAAAAACGAAGAAGAAAATCTTTTTCGTACTTTTCATCTCAATCTTTTCCTGCATGCTGGGAGTTGGGATTATTGTTCCCATTCTGCCAATTTACGCCGAAACCCTGGGAGCAACCGGCTTGTGGCTGGGAGCTATTTTTGCAGGATTTTCACTTACACGCAGCATTTCCATGCCCCTTGTCGGACGCTTCTCTGACCGTATGGGGAGAAAAAGATTCATCTCTTTCGGTCTGCTGGTCTACACACTCTCTTCCCTGGGATATATATATGCCAGCAGTGTTTTAGCGTTAGTTCTTATTCGCATCATTCAAGGATTTTCATCAGCTATGATCATCCCCATTTCCATGGCTTTTATCGCTGACATATCTCCTGCTAAACAAGAAGGGCGTTACATGAGTATCTTCACTATCGCCCTGTTCCTTGGTTTTGGCTGTGGTCCTATTCTGGGTGGTTTTACTAAAGACCTTATCGGCATTCAGGCGGATTTCCTCATCATGGGAGGTCTTTGTCTTATCGCTTTTTTTATGGTACTCATCTACCTCCCCAGGTCAAGCAGCATTCAGAAAAGCGCTCCTACGATGGACATTCCGTTTAAAACTATTCTTAAGAGTAGAAGTATAATGGGCATCTGCTTCTACCGTTTTGCGAATGCCTTCTGCAGGGGAAGCATCATGACCTTTCTCCCTATCTATGCTCATAATGCTTTACAGCTTAATGGTTCACAAATCGGTTTGGTTATTTCTTCAAGCATTCTACTCACCGCAATCCTCCAACTCCCCTTCGGAAAACTGGCAGACAAATTGAATCGCAAAAAGCTGGTTATCCTGGGAAGCATTTTCTATTTTTCTATCGTTCCTTTTATTCCTTACACCTTAAATTTTACTCAAATACTCACTTTAAATATCATCCTGGGTCTTTTTGGAGCATTATCACTACCTGCTGCAAGTGCTTTGATAGTAAAGGAAGGAAAGCAATATGGGATGGGATCAACTATGGCAATCTTTAATGTAGCTATGAGCGTGGGACTTGCCATCGGTCCACTCACTTCGGGTATAGTCCTTGATATCTGGGGGTTGTCTGGTGTATTCTACTTCTGCACTACCTTGGGTTTTCTAAGTACAGGTATCGTAGCCAAGTTGTTTTCCGTAAAACTTAATAATCTGAACAACAATCGATAAAGGACAAACGAGCAATGAATACAATCTATAAAATTGGTTCCCTCATTTTCTTCTTCCCTCTTTTACTGTTCCCAATATCAGGTTGTACTTTAAAACTCACTACCGATTTGAGTAAAATTATAGGGGTTGACAATCCTGAAAAACTGATGGGAAGCGAAGAGGCCCAACAGATTGCGACAAAAATTGGTGAAGGTATGGGCACCAAAATCATGGAAGGAGAAATATTGGCTGAGGATATGGGAAAAGGTTTAGGGAATGTTTTGCTCGAACCTCAAGAAGTTGCAATCATCGAGGATCCTGTATCCGTTGATATAATCGAAAAAAGTGGCATTTCGGACATCAAAAAAGGCAATTTCAATGAAGCAATCAGTGCCTTTAAGCGAACCAACAATTTATCCAAACTGGAAGAATTAGCTCTAATCCTTTTTGATAAAGGAGATACTGAAGAAGCAACCGACCTTCACCAATACCTCATTGATCGAAAGTGGCCTATTCAACCTCCTTATCTGGTTGCAAGAAAAATTGAGCGTGAGGGGTTAGCCACCATTCACAATGAATTCCTTAAAGAGATTGATCCTGAACATTACAACCAGAACTATAATAGAAGGAATTGTAGCATCTTCGATGTTCTTCCTCATATAGACAATTACATTAAAAATAATAATATACCTAAGCAGAAGATGCTTACTGGATTGAGAGAATCTCCTGTTATCATCCTTGCCGATGCATACTTCGTAGTAAAACAACATGAAATTATTTTGGAGATAATTAAGTCACTCGATCAAGGAAATCTTAGCATCGGATTAGAAAGTCAATTGGAAAAGCTAAGGTTTAACGAGGGAAAGGCTGACAAGCTTAATTATCTTCCCATCTTCACATTCATTGAAGAAAAAAAGATTCCAACTTTTACACATGGCCCAGAAAGTGAAGGAGAAGCTAATAGCGTATCCTCTACCATCGATTTCTTCAAGTGGGATAAGTCTTTAGCAGAAAAAACAAATGATCTGCTCAAAGAGGGCAAACAGATCATTATCATAATTGGGGATACTCATGCCAGTCCTGATCACCTCCCCTTCCTCATTGAGGAAATAAGCGGGATAGATCCCACTCTGGTAATTCAAAACCCCTTAAACCTCAGTATAGAACAAATTCTTGAAGGGAGCTGCGACCAGCAACTAAACGCTTATGGATTGAGAGAAGATATGGCCATAACGATAGGAAATGACTTTTATATCAATACAGGTATCCCCCTTGAAGACCTCGAACAATATATTAAACTTTTCGATCTCGATAATTCTCTAAGGGCAGAACAAGAAAGCCATTGACCGCATAGAGCGCTGAGAGAGTAGAGATAAGTAAATAGACCAAACGATCAAGCCCACCTGCCGGCCAAGGGGCTCTGTATGTCTTAAGACTTAATGTTAAAGCACAAAGCTAATCACGCTCCTGATACTTATTTAAGGATTGAAATATACCAAGGTTGGGTACAAAATCTTGTCCCCTTCTTACTCTAATCCCTCCACTATTTCTTCTGCAAGTTCTTGTAATGCACTATCCTCAGCAGTCATGGCTAAAATTTTCACTTTACTTTTGAAACCTTCGCGTTCTGCCGTACTGCTTTCATCTATCATTTCCCTGAGGGTAGTTAGAGTCTTCATTATAATTTTCTTATCTTTATGATCAAGCATTAAGATGAGGGTACCCCAATCATTTGGCAAACCATACTTTTTTACATAATCTACCACTACATTATTGAATTTGCTTGATCCATAGAGATAAGATAGATTCTTCCGATCATTCTTTTGTTCTTCTGTTTCTTCTTTCTTGCCACTAAATAGTTTCTCTATCTCTTTCAGATATTGCTTTTTAGCCCAGTCTTGTTTTACTGATGGTTTTCTATTGAACTCAGACTTATCCCGACTCAGATGTTGACTGCGATCTTTCCTTTTGTCTATCTCACTCCAACTGGGTTTATCTTCCCTATCGTTAAAATCTGCCATTATTTCACCTTTTAAAAGTGTTTTATCCCTGCACATTGTTTCGAAATACTCTCTGATCTTCCAGAGACACACAAGAACTTATATACAGATAGAAACTTGACTCATTTGTTAAATTTTCGGACTAGAATAGACAGCTGGTAGAAACGTTTTCACAACAGCAAGAAGCATCTACTAGAAGGCAAGTAGATTAAGAAGTAAAAAGATAGTACCAAATGTAATTGTAAACACGTTCGTTTTAGGCAGGAAAACTTGAAAAATCCTTAAATGTGATAATCACACATAAAATCCGCAACAGATACGGCAAGAAGAAGTGTTACCCTATTCTGATTTCTTTTCTTTGTCTTGTAACTCCTTCTCATTTTCTTTAGGAGTTACATCAATTTCATCCATCCCGCTGGTAGCTTTTCTAAAATTTCTTATTCCTTTTCCCAATCCTTTTCCAATTTCTGGAAGCTTACCCGCACCAAAAATGACCAAAACTATAACCAATACCACCAGCATTTCTGGCATTCCTATGCCGCCACCAATCATTATTTGACCTCCCATTAACAATATTTATCTATCATATTTCTGATTAAGTTTACCATATAAGATATCAATTAGTCAATTACTTTTATTTCCCCCAATATTAATAATCACAGCTAACAATGTCATTACAATCTCCATGCAAATAAGGCACAAATTGCCTCTCCCAGCGTAACCCATAATCTTGCAAGCAAAGATATAAGGACGGCAATCGGTGATATGACATAGCTAGTTAATAAAAGGGCTAATATGCCCTCCCTTACGCCAATACCACTTGGGGCAAAAAAGCTGAGAGTCCCTGCAGCACCTGCTATAGCTAAACTGCCGGTTAACCCTAAAACTTTATCTAAAGGAACATAACACAGTGCATTCACAAAAAAGTAGAAGGCTACCCCCTGAAATAAAACGATAAAGTTATAAAACATTAACAATTGAATTGTATCTCTATAACTAATAACCTTCTTGACCTTTTCGCCCTTCCACCAGTATAAAACAATGTTTATTAGCTTATAAAACACACTGGGATGTAAAAACACCAGGCCAGCTACCATAATAAATCCAAGGGAATAAATCACTTTCAGTGAAAGAAGTGGCTGTTGCATAACTGATAAGAGAAAGAAAAAAAAGAAAAATATACTCGCAACGATTTCCAGTATGATCTCTATTACAACACTGGTAAATACTTCCACCCTGGGCAGACCCTCTTTCCCACTTAAATAAACCTTACCCAGAACCATCCATACCTTGCCAGGCAGGTATTTACCAACCATGCTTAAGAATGACACTTTTACGCTTTTTCTCAGACTCAAAGATATATCCATTTTTTTAAGTATCAATTGCCAGCAATACACTCTCAGAAAGAAAAAACAAAAAAGTAAAAGCACAGAGACAAAAAGATAGTTATACTTTAATTGAAAATCGTAGGTAGATACTTGCAGCCAATTGCTATAGAGAAAACGAACAAGAAAAAACAATATCAGACCCACTACCAAACAGGTAATAATATTTTTAAAATTGATCCTATCCACTACTGTTTTGAACTGGTTCATTTTGACTTTCCTTGTCAGATTTCAAAAGACTTGCGCATAACTCCTCCTGCTGCGCTAACATCTTCCAGATATCAAATTCCTCAACCAGGTCCTTCCCCTTTTCTCCCATTTCTTGTGCTTTTTCAGGATGTCTGATTAAATAAATGACCTTTTCTGCCATTGCATTGATATCTTTTGGTGGCAGCAAATAACCGTTTATACCATTTTTAATAGCCTCTGGTGCTCCATCAACTTCAGTTGCTACCACAGGAACACCCGAAGCCATAGCCTGAGGGAATACCCTGGGTAACCCTTCCCATAAGGAGGTAAGAACAAGGACATCAACACAACTCAAAATCTCCGGGATGTCATTGCGCCATCCTAATAAAAGAATTTTACCATCCATTCCCAACTTCTTTATCAATTCTTCAATCTCAGATCTTAGGACACCATCGCCAACAAGCAGAAATCGTATTTCAGAAATATTATCTGAAACAATTCTGGCAATCTTCACAAAGTCAAGAGGAGATTTTTGAGTCTTAAAACAAGCAATCATCGCTACCAGCGGGCATCTCGCATCTGCTCCCAATTCCTCCTTCTTTTTCATTCTATCACCTTTTACTTCCTGAAACTCTCTTATATCAATCCCACTCCTAATTAAAACAGCTTTATCCTTGCTAAAGATTCTTTCGGCTATACCTTTTTCGATATTTGCTTTCGACACTGCAATAAACCTTGTAGTGACAAGCGAAGTAACTCTTTCTATAAATATGTAAAAAGCCCTCAAAAAGGAGGGCTGATAATCATTAAAGCTAAAGCCATGTACGGAATGAATGATTAAATTTATACCAGCAACACGTGCTGCCCACCTCCCAAGTATTCCAGCCTTAGAGCTGTGGGTATGAACAATAATATTAGAACGAGGTTTTTTTAATTCTTTTAGAATTCGTCTAATCTTTAGAAAAGAAATAACATCTTTAAAAGGCCTTATTTCCCTAACAAGCTCAGTAATAAGGTAAACTTTTACATCTTTAAGCTTCTTTGCATCTTCAACTAATATTCCCTCAGTTCCGGAAATAAGTACCGGTTCATACTTGCTGCGTTCAAGATTAGCAACAGTGAAAAGCGTATTTTGCTGAGCTCCTCCCAGCTCTAATTTTGTGATAATGTGCACCACTGTTGTTTTATCCATGAATCGCCTCAGCTACTTCTTTCCCCTGAAGGACAGCATCTTCCATTGACATGTATTTCCAGCTTCCATACCTTCCAATGGAAAAGATACCATACTCGTTGAGACTTGTCATAATCTTTGGAAGATTCTTACACCTGAAGTTATCATGAATGACATAGGCATAGGGAATGTTTAATATATTTTCAACAATGATCTGATCCCGACTTTTGACAAATCCACATTTTTCCAAACCACCATAAATTTCTTGCAGCATATCTGATTTATTCAAGGGGGTATCAGGCAAATAAGATACCTCGACATAAAGTGAACTTTTTTTCTGGGGAGTAACTCCAGAAGAAAAATTTGAATTAAAACCAACTCTGTAGAACGGGGTTTCAGATCCAGGGAAATAAACCCAGTGCTGATCTGAAATAGTGTCATTATCAATACCCAAATTAACATCCAATACAGAAACGTGTTTCAATCCATCTTTTAAGTCGGCTGTAGAGGCAGGTAAATCTCTGATAATCTCCAGTAATTCAGGAAGAGGTATTGTTGATACCAGGCAGTCATACTTAGCGCTGCTCTCATCATCAAACCATGCCCTTTTTTTCTTAATGTCAATTCCAGTTAATGTTTTGTTACAGTGAAGATTACTAACATAAGGCAAAAAAGCTTTTGGAAGTACTTCGATCCCTCCCTCTTCAGGGTATAAAAACTTAGCGCTATAACCCATATGTGGATTGTCTAAACCCAGTGCCCCTCCTATAATTTCATCCAAAGTAGGAACTGGGATAGACCAGTCAACCCATTCACTCGACAGTTCACACAAATCCGTTTTCCACATCTTTTCATTGTAAGGAACCATGAAATGTTTTGCTATACCATTGCCAAACGTATTAATAATCCAATCCTTGAATGAATTATTCACACCGCTTTTATTACTTTGTAACTGCCCCCTTCCCTCCTTCGCTTCAATAAATCCTATAATACATTCCTTTATCACTTCTTTAGGTAACCCATACATATTAGCTTGAAAGGGGTAGGGAGTAAAGATTCCTTTGGAGTAAATTGAAGCACGACGAAAGTGCGTTTTCAATTTCTGAGGAAGCAGCTTTTCAAGCATCTTTTTCGTATAACCCTGTCTTAAGTGAAGAAGATGGCCGGTATAATCAAAGGTAAAGCCATCCTGCTTAAAGGAGCGGCATAATCCACCCACTTCTCCTTCCTTCTCATAGATATGATAATCCTTATCCTTTAGATGGTAAGCAGTACTTAAACCGGCCAGACCGGCTCCAATAATGAGGATCATGATTTAATCGTCTCGTAAGTTCTGTAACTCATTCAATATGATAATTTTATAAAAATTGAAAACACCCCCTCTCCTTTGATGGGAGAGGGTTGGGGTGAGGGTGAAAAAAAACATATTACAAACTGTTACGATCCCCCTCCCCTTAATCCCCTCCCGCCAGGGGAGGGGAAAATAGACCTTTTACATTGTCATATCAATCTTCTTAAGGCAATATCCTGTGATTAAAGCAACGCTAATTAGCATAAAAATGATTAATAAAGCCCCATAGACAGAAACCTTCATAACAAACAAAGCTGCGCATCCAAGCATTGCTGAAATAAAATAACTGACTATTACTGTCTGCCTCGTAGACAACCTCCATTTCCTGAGACGCAGAGCAAAGTGATCAGAACTTCCAGCAATTATTGACATTCCCCTAAGCCGTCTTATGTACATCACAAATAGAGTGTCGAATATCGGCACACCTAAAATTATTACTGGAGCCAGACAGGCTATAATATTCTTTGAGGTATAACTACCAATCATCGCTAACGAACCCATCATCATACCGATAAACATGCTGCCCGTATCGCCCAGGTATATTTTCGCAGGTTCAAAATTATAACGGAGAAAACCCAGCAAACTCCCTCCTAAAGCAATTGCCATAATGGCAATTACAATGCTACTGTTTAGAACTCCCACTACAAAGAGAGTAAGGGAACAGGTAAAAGCGACTCCAGAAGATAACCCATCCATCACATCAATAATATTAAAAGCATTTATAATGCCTATTAACCAGAAAAAAGAAAGAGGGAAAGTAACATACCAGGGTAAAAATGCTAACTTAATATAGATCCCTGATCGTATAAGTGTCAAAATAGCAATGCACTGTCCGCACAACTTGACTACAGGAGATAAAACTCCAAAATCATCGATAAGACCTAATACAACAATAATAGTTCCAGCTAATAAAAGGCCCAATACCTCTTGATTAAAACTGAAAGTAAGTGCCAAACTAATTAAAAACGAGAGATAAATTGCCAATCCTCCTAAATAAGCAACAGGAGACCTCTGCTGTTTAAGCTTTCCATCAGGTTTGTCAACTATACCAAACTGTAATGCCGCTTTTCTAACCATAGGCGTTAAATACAGGGAAAGGGAAAATGCCAGGGTAAATGTTAAAAAGTAAAGTATATACTCTTTCATATTAGCTGTTTCTCTTTTAAGAATTCTTGATATAAATTCTCTGTTTTCTCTATCATTTTATAAATACTAAAACGTTTGCCGGCTCTTATTCTACCAGCTTCACCCATATCTTTTGCTTTCAATCTGTTCTGCAGGAGATCTATAATAGCAATAGCTAAAGCATCGGGGTCCCTGGGAGGAATCAGTATGCCCGTTTCTCCATGAACAACAATTTCAGGTATACCACCTACATTAGTCGCTACCACTGGTTTTCCTTCAGCCATTGCTTCTAACAGAGCATTAGGCAAGCCTTCCCAAAGTGAAGGAAGAATAAAGAGCTCTGCCATAGGAAGGATCCCTTCTATATCAGAACTTAAACCAGCAAAGATAACTTCATTCGTTAAATCGAGTGATTTCACCAATTTCTTTAGATTATTTTCCTCTTCACCCTCACCTGCAACCAGCAACTTTACTTTAGGGAATTCTTTCCGTACTTTTGAAACAGCTTGAATGAGATAGCAATGTCCTTTCTGTTCATGTAGTCTTCCTACAGTCATCAAAATTCTATCTTCATTTTCTATAGTTAAAGGTGCTTTTACATTTTGCTCATGTAAATCATCTTGGCTTTTAATGTTAACTCCATTGTAGATAACAGATATCTTCTCATTAGAGATTCTGGATTTATCAATTATGTGTCGAAGCACACTTTCTGATACCGCTACATAGTGATCCACCATAAAAGATGTTATCATCTCAACATAATGAAAATATTTCTTTTCCCCTCCCATTACCCTTACCGAGGAAATTACTATAGGAACACCTGTTAAATAACCGGCTATTCTTGCCAGGATATTTGCCCTGAAAAGAAAGGAATGGATAATTGTCGGTCTTATCCTTACAAGGTAAGGGAATAACCGAATCAGAGCTATTGTTGAGGATAACCACCCCAGAAACCTTTGTCTACCTCCCATATGAAGGCAATATACTTCTATCCCCTGTTTCTCCAAGTATGCTGCAATTTCGCCCTTTTTTTTCAATGAGCAAACTGAAACATCATATTTATTATAATTCAAACCTGTAGCCGTATAATATAGCATCTTCTCCGCTCCACCAATACCGCTACTTGTTATAATAAATAAAATTTTAATTTTCTGTTTCATATTTATTAAACCCAAACTTTACAGCTAACCACAGAGTCCACAGCGCAGCAGAGCCGCAACCAAAACAATTATAACCACGAAGAATGAAACTAAACTTACCGGTTTTGTAAAAAGTCAAAAACCGAGTCACTCCCGCGGAAGCGGGAGTCCATAACAACTTGAAA
>RCNB010000659.1_pt1 | contig 22652 bp, 20 predicted proteins | sample 2041321 | NCBI WGS metagenome assembly RCNB01 (sample SAMN09708232, study PRJNA481090) | Marine sediment metagenome, whole genome shotgun sequencing project. | reverse complement strand
GATAATGTGCGTTTGGTATTCCATGTGCCTACAAAAGGACTCATTGGCTTCCGCAATGCTTTCTCTACCGCCACACGCGGTGAAAGCATCATGAATGCCACTTTTCTTGGCTATGAACCCTATCATGGAGATATAATTTCGACTCGTAATGGAGTACTGGTGGCATCGGAACAGGGCATAGCTGTTACCTATGGTCTAAATAATGCCCAGGGGCGGGGCTTCACCTTTATTGAACCCGGTACGCTAGTCTATGAGGGTATGATAGTAGGGCTGAATTCACGGCCGAAGGACATCGCCATCAACGTGTGCAAAGAAAAGAAGAAGACCAATATACGCGCGGCTACATCCGATATTGCCATAAGGCTGACTCCTCCCATACAGTTGAGCCTGGAGCAAGCCATTGATTTTATAAATAATGATGAACTGGTTGAGATAACTCCTGGGAATATCAGGCTGAGGAAAAAGTTACTCACTCAGGCACAACGATTGAGGGACATCTCTTCTTCCATGCGAAGTGTAAAGTAATAGACCAGGGCTTATCGTTAAAATGGCTGAAATACCGAATTGATACCCTAATTCACACGCTACCCAAAACGACAGATTGTGTGGTTTGCTCAAAGAGCGTTGGGTTAAGAGCGTTGCTCACCTAAAGGCTGTACCGGGCTTCTAAGGACGGCATATCTGACGCAGTATGTCGTGGAAGTCGGAGAAGGTGTGATGCCCAACCGAGGTGGTATTCAGCAATGTATGTAGATGGCCGGTGGCGAATACAGTGTCAGCAGCGCCGGCCGCCTCCAAATCCGAGAGACCATCACCGATATAGACGACACGACCGCCCCGCTTCCTGAGCCAGACTAGATATTTCTTCTTGAACCCTTCCCTGACAGTGCCTCCGTCAGGACCAACATAAGATATGGTAATGCCGTGTTTAGTGAAGGATGTCCGGGCACAGTGTAACTCCAGGGCGGGAGCGCCAATTCTGTGGAGCACTGCTTCAATATAGAAATCGAGACCGCTACTGACGATTACAAACCTGATGCCAGCCTCCCGGCAATAACCGACAAGCTCCAAAAAACCAGCTTTTACCTCAGCGTGTTTGCAAGCAAGAGCCTCGAGCTTCTCTCTAGACTCTTTGATGAGGGCATATTGGCGCTTGTTGCTCTCCTCGACAGTCAGCCGCCCATAAAGGTAGTCAGATTCTATCTTCCGCCAGTTGCCAATGGCGAACTTTTCTCGGAGCAAAAGGCTGATGTTATTTGTGGTTATGGTGCCATCAAAATCGCACTGGATAATCATTCTCTAAACCTACCTGGAAGCGGGGCTCACACCCCCTCCCACCTGTGTCGCTGGGCGGACTATCTTGTTTCCGAACTGAGGCATCTGCGGCTATAACCAAGCCTGTAGAAAACCACCAGGTTGGTCAGGATGGCTATCGCCAGCAGGCAAAAGTAGACCTGACCACTGATACCCCCCAGCATTATCAAGAACAGCCTTATATCACGCGATGCGATTGAAGGGAGCCCCCTATCAAAAATCAAGCGATGCTCAGGGTCAATGCGGGCTCTGGTATAGCTAACGGAGAGGGTGCCGACGATAGCTAAGAAGCCCACCAGCCAGACCAGGGGATAGCCCTCATGGGACAGCGCCCACAAGGTCATTCCCAGCACTATCAGGGCATCGGCGTAGCGGTCAAGCACAGAATCCAGGAAGCTACCGAATGCCGAGCTCATACCCTTGAGTCGAGCCAGGCTGCCGTCTATTCCGTCAGCAATGGAGGATAGCTGAGCCAGGATGCCACCAAGGATATTGTAGCCCATAACAAAGCTGGCAAAGGATAAGGCTGCTATACCGAAAGCGCCCCAGGTCGCCTGATTCGGAGTTAACCTTGTCCGGGCTAGCATCCGTGCTATCGGTTCAGATAACTTCCGATTGATATGTTTGGAGATAAAGCCATCGTATACGGGGTCCATTTACACCTCCTATGCGATGACGCGCTTCAGGTCTTCCTCGGTGTCAATATCTGCCCAGAGGGAAGCGCCGACATCGCACGTAGCAAACCGGTTCCCTCTGCTTACCATAAACCGAATAACATCACTGATCTCAATACCACTGCCAAGCTTGGGAGAGAGTTCGTCTGTGGCGTCCAGGAACTTCTCGGTGAGCAAAAATACGCCGGTATCGAGGGCGTTCCAGTAATCCAACTCCTTGCCGATGTGCCTGATGTAGCCGGAGCTATCTACAACAACATTAGTTGCTTCAGCAAGATCGTGCCACTCTGCTGGGGTAAAGTCAACACACAGGGTCTCGGCAATGAGAGGTCTGTGTAAAAGGCGAGAAACCATTCGCGGTTCAATCATGTGGTCGCCCATGCAAAGAACGAAGGGCTCCCCTGCTGCCCAAGCCCTGACCTTGCCTACTGAAATGGCGTTCCCACCATAATAATCTCGATTCAAGATGTACTCCAGCCTCACACCAAAGTGCCTACCGTCACCAAGTGCTCGTCTCACCTCACCCTCCAGGTATCCGACCACTACTGCTATTTGCCTGACTCCCGCTGCAGCCATCGCCTCAATGGGGTACCAGATTAACGGTTTACCCTGCACTGATACCAAGACCTTGGGATAGATACCCGTTACCGACTGCAGACGGCTACCATCACCAGCGGCCAGAATAACCCCTTTATTCACCTTCCGGTTGAGCATCATGACACACTAGCCTAGCATGAATAAGAATCCTGTAAAGCCCGATCTGTGACCCGATGGGGCTGGGAATCCACCATCGTCGAAGAGTAGGCTAGTCGGTCAATAGTGTACCTAACATGGGATGGCTTGTCAACTAGGCGAGCAGGAATCTTGTTGACTAACTGCAGTGCCATTTTGGGGTGTTGGTGGCTGATTGCACAATTCATCAAATTGTGTGCCCCAACCCACTCTCTCCTGGTTAGATTAAGAGGCAAGGAGGTTGATAAGATTGCCACGCTTTCCCTTCACGGAGCCTGCCCTGAGTGCCACGAGATTCTTCCCCTTCACTTCGTTCAGGGTCAGAATGACAACGGCGAAGTAGTCGCAGAATGACAAGAGGCGAAGGGCCCAGGGCTTCGGCTTACCGCAATGACAGGTGGAAAATGTGGAATTAGTCCACCATTCTCTACATAAGAAGAGGAGCTTTAGTTATTAAAGCTCCTCTTGAATCGCCTTATTCAATTTTAATATCACCCCTACTCTTCCCCTTCACATTTCGGCTGAGTAGCCGTTGCTCTATTTTAAAGAGCCTTATCTTACAACAAAGAGCTCAGGGCTTCCTACAGCTCTCCGCCAGCACATTCTGTTACTCATCTCTGAGACTCTACGCCTATTTACACTGACGGAGAGCTCAGACCAGGAAACGCCCAACGGCATAACCACGCTTGCATCCTTGCCATGCCCCACCTCCTTACCCTTTTCTATACTTATAGCAGAAATAAGGGCACAAGTCAAGTTTCGCACATTGTGTGCGACAGTCCACTCTCTGCCGGTTAGATTAAGAAATGTGGGTTGATGAGATTGCTTCGCTCCGCTCGCAATGACAATAAAAAGTGGCAATGGCAACGGGGAAATAGGCTCAGAATGACAAGAGGCGAAGGGCTCGTAATGACACTGCCCTTCTACTTGTTAGTGGCGGGAGAGGGAGCCAGGGCTTTCTTGGGATATACCAGCTTAGCCAGCCAGATGCTTAACTCATAAAGAACAATTATCGGGGCGGCTATCAACGTCTGGTTAATCGGGTCCATAGTAGGAGTGATAATAGCGCCGAGAACGAAAGCTGCCAATATCGCCCACTTCCTGCCCTTAGCAAGCTTTTGAGGGCTAACCACACCCAGTTTGGCAAGTAAGGTGATGACCAGAGGTATTTCAAAGACCAGCCCGACAGCGAGGAGCAGCCTCACCAGAACACTGACATAATTGCTCACAGTTATCATTGGTTGGGCAATATCGCTGCCAAAAGTGAGCAAAAATTTAAGCGCTGGAGGGAGAAAGATAAAATAGGCGAAGCAAACACCAGCAGCAAAGAGGATAACAACCAGCGGCATTGAAAGATAGAGGTATTTCTTTTCCCTGTCCCCCAATGCCGGAGCAAAGAACATCACCAGTTGATAAATAAGATAAGGCAGGGAAAGAGCTATACCGCAATAAAGAGCCACTTTCATATAGGTGCCAAACATCTCGGTGACATTTATGAAGACCAGATTCATATCGCTCGGCGCCCGTGATTTGAGGATATCGAAAATATAGAAGGCGAATGGAAAGGAGATGGCGATACCCACACCCAAAGCTATTGTTGATTTAATTAAGCGGCTGCGTAGCTCCAGGAGGTGTTCGGTGATACTCAGTTTTTTGTCTTGTCCCACCGTTCGGTGTCAGCACTAGCCCCGTCAACTTCTTTGGCAACAGCTACCTTAAAGTCAGTATAGTTCTTGCTGAGCCAGCGGGCACCTTTGCCCATCTCCCTGGCTACTCTGGGCAGCTTTTGAGGACCAATGAAAATAAAAGCAAGGAGCAAAATAAGAATTACTTCCCAGAAACCCATATATGGCACTCCCTCACACAGAGAAATTTAGCTTTTCTTGGTGCTTTTCCGTTTCTTCGATTTCTCTACCGGCTTAGCTTCGTCAAACTCGCCCTGTTTCGCCTTCTGGAACTCTCTTAACCCCTGGCCCGCAGAACGAAAGACCTGAGGTAGCTTCCCAGCACCAAAGATGATGAGCACGATGAGTAAGATAAGCCCTATCTCAAGCGGTCCAGGTGGTCTCATATGCCAACTCCTTTCCTACAACTTCCCAGCTTATCCCTAATCACAGATTTTGTCAATCTCCATATAATTGACTTTGCCTTTAGTCGCAGATACACTTCGCCAGAGAAGGAGCAGGTACCACAAATGAGGCTGGCAAATGAAATATTGGAAGGCAATATAAGGGCAGCGGCAAAGTTAATAAGATACGTGGAAGATGGAGCACCTGATGCCGTTGAGGAACTGAAGAAGCTCTATTTTCACACCGGGAAGGCCTACATCATCGGCATTACCGGGGCACCAGGGTCGGGGAAAAGCACCTTGATAGACGTGCTAATCGATAGCTTCAGGAAGAGAAATAAAACGGTAGGGGTAATTGTTATAGACCCATCCAGTCCTTTCAGTGGTGGAGCGATACTGGGGGACAGAATAAGGATGCAAAGGCATGCCACAGACCAAGGCGTGTTTATCAGAAGTCTTGCGACAAGAGGGTGGCTTGGGGGACTATCCAAAGCTACTATTGATGTAATCCACATTATGGATGCCCTCGGAAAGGATATCATCCTGGTGGAAACTGTAGGAGTAGGACAAGCAGAAGTAGCTATAATGAATTTCGTCCATACTGCCACTGTGGTGTTAATGCCAGGAAGCGGCGATTGGGTTCAAACACTTAAAGCTGGTATCCTCGAGATAGCTGACCTTCTGGTCATAAATAAAGCGGACATGAAAGGCGTCTATGAACTGGAAGCTGAGTTGAAAGCAATGTTGCAAATGAAAGATTACCCCCGAGGAGTATGGAAGCCAAGAATTCTTGTAACCGAAGCGATCAATGATAAGGGTACTGAAGAACTAATGAAAGGGATTTACGAGCATAGGGAGTTTCTGGTCACCACGGGGAAATATGATACCCGCGTTAGACAGAGCAACAAACAGGAATTACTTGAAGTGCTCAAAGGTTCTTTGCTGGACACTGTGTTTCAAAAAGTCGATAAGAACGATTATGTGGAAAAAGTGATAGACGACCTTGTAAACAGGAGAAAAGACCCATATTCCGCCGTTTCCGAGATAATCAACAAGCTAACCGAGGGGAAATAGATATCTAAAATCTTATTTCAAAGGCAGTGAATTGTCCTGAGTAATTTGACCAGCTTGTTTCCACTTCTGTTACCCGAGCTCCAGGGGCACCCACCTTCAGTCGCTCAACCAGTATTTGTAATTGATTCTTATCCCCTTCAGCCTCAACTTCCACAGCACCACCGGGCAGGTTACGAACATAGCCGCTCAAACGCAAATATCCAGCTTCACGGGTGACAAAATAGCGGAAGTTGACGCCTTGCACGTAGCCGTAAACTTTGGCTGAAAGATGAGTCATGTTTTCCATTTCAGAGTCTCAGTAACAAAGGGCGAGGTTGATCCAACCGATTCAAGCCGGCCTGACCAGCTAGCACCACCGCCTCCTGAAATTCGACTGCTGAAGTTCGCCGCGATAGGCTGGGAAACCGGAAGGCTTTATGACAAGGATGATACTGAGCCATGATGTTAACATAAGTATCAGGTGAGACTTCACTGGCAAGGAAGTTCACCACCTCCTTTGTTCCCGCCAGCCCATGTGGCAAAACCAGATGCCGCACCAGAAGTCCCCGTTGCGCTATCCCATCATCGTCGATTTGCAAGTCACCTACCTGCCGATGCATTTCCTTTACCGCTGCCCTGTTTATTGCGGGATAATTCTCAACCCCGGACAGCTTTTCAGCAGTTTTCTCATCGCTATACTTCATATCAGGCATGTAAATATCAACGATGCCATCGAGCAATCTGAGCGTCTCTACAGAATCGTAGCCACCTGAGTTATATACCAGGGGAAGCCGCAAGCCCGACTTTACCGCTATTTCTAAGGCTTCCAATATCTGGGGGCCTACATGTGTAGGTGAGACCAGGTTTATATTGTGGCAACCTTTGGTTTGAAGGGAAAGCATTATGTAAGCCAATTCTTCTTTGCTTACCTTTTCTCCTTCACCTAGCTGACTTATGGAATAATTCTGGCAAAAAACGCACCTCAAGTTGCAATTAGTAAAGAATATTGTGCCCGAGCCATTCCTGCCCACCAGTGGCGCCTCCTCACCAAAATGAGGTGCGTAGCTGGATACGATTATCTCCGCTGAAGTGCGGCATTTACCCAGCTCACCATTCAGCCGGTCCACCTCACAATGGCGAGGGCAAACGCGGCAATTTTGCAACAATGACCTGGCAGCCTTTACCCGCTCAGCCAGCTCGCCACTGTGATAAAGGCTTAAGTAAGCTGTCACCCCTCACTCTTCTTCGCGTTCTTTCTTTCCTTTCTTGATTACCTCTGCCTCTACCTGGGGCGACATTTCCGGTATCACCTGAGCCTTCTTCTCCGTTTTTTTCGGCTTTTTCGATTCTCTCCGCCTGAAATCTCGCCTACCCATAGTTATACCCCACTTTCACCCAGGCTAGCTGTGATGCTTCCATCTCAGCAGCCTTCTTACTCTTACCTGTGCCAACGCTTATGACCTCATCGCCCATGCTAACCTCAACAGTAAATCGCTTATCATGGTCAGGACCAGCAACCTTCACCACACGGTAAACCGGTACCGACATGTCCTCCTTCTGAGCAAATTCCTGCAACAACGCTTTATAGTTAAGACTCACCTCCCCGCTCTTTATTCTCTCCAGAAAAGGCTCGATCTGCTTGAAGATGAATTTCTTCACCCGAGACAATCCCTGGTCAAGGTATATAGCACCAATCAGAGCTTCCAAGCTGTTTGCCAGGTTGCTCTGCTTACTCCTCCCACCGGTGACATCCTCACCCCTTCCCATTAACAACCAACCACCAAGCTTGAGGGAAGAAGCGACCTCAGCCAAAGTATCCTGACAGACCAGATAAGCACGCATCGTGGTTAGCCAGCCTTCACTCAACTCGGGAAACTCGCTATACAGCCTTTCAGCTACCACAAGTCCAATCACGGCATCGCCAATAAACTCCAACCGCTCATTGCTGGGCCAACGGAAGTCCTGGTTCTCATTTAAGTAAGAACTATGCACCAAGGCTTGCAGCAACAAAATCTCATTGTTAAAGGATATGTTCAACGCTTTCTGACAGTGGTCTAAATCGACCATGTGCTTATAAGTATAGCAACAAAAGCCTGGCTCACTCAACTTTTTGTTATAATTGATTTGGGTTACATGCAACGACTTAAAGACGTGGTTATTTACACCGACGGTGCCTGCCTGGGAAACCCCGGGCCGGGGGGTTATGGGGTAGTCCTATTATATAGAGGGAAAAGAAAGGAATTGTCCGGGGGTTATCGGAAAACCACTAACAACCGAATGGAGCTGATGGCGGCGATCGTCGGGTTAAAAGCACTCAAAGAGAAATGCAAGGTAACGCTCTACAGCGATTCTGCATACCTGGTCAAGGCAATAGCAGAAGGATGGGCAAAAAGATGGCGCAAAAACAATTGGCGGCGTAACAAGAAGGAGAGGGCGTTGAACCCTGATCTCTGGGAGGAACTTCTACAGCTATCTGATACTCACCAAGTTGAATTCAAATGGGTAAAAGGACATGCCAGAAGTGTTGAAAATAACCGTTGTGATGAGCTTGCCCTGGAAGCTGCCCAGCAGCCAAGCCTGCCTGCTGACCAAGAATATGATGGCAGAGAATGAGACTCACTTCCTTTCCAAAATGCCGCAAACACCCATCCCACCACCACCACAAATAGCCTCAAGTCCGTATCTTACATTTCGCCTTCGCATCTCATAGAGCAGCGTGGTCAGGATTCTAGCACCAGTACAACCTAATGGATGACCAATAGCAATACAAGAACCGTTTACATTCACCCTATCATGATCCTTCTCAGTTATCTCTAACTCGGCAAAGTTTGCCAGCACCTGAGCGGCAAATGCTTCGTGCAACTCAATGAGGTCAATTTGTTCCAGAGAGAGTCCACCACTTTGTAACGCCTTGTTAACCGCGGAAGAAACCGCCTTCCAGGTGTAGCGTGGGTCAGCACCACTAAAGGCAAAGGATTTGAGGTAAGCCATTGGCTCCACGCCAACTTCCCGAGCTTTCTCTGCCGACATCACCACACACACTGCGGCGCCATCATTTTCGCCAGAGGAATTACCGGCAGTGCAAACTCCGCTTAGTACTGCCCTTAACTTAGAAAGCGCTTCCATGCTGGTATCGGAGCGGGGATGCTCATCCCGGTCAACCAACACTGGCTCACCTTTGCGTTGCGGAACCTGCACAGGAATGATTTCGTCTTCAAATTTCCCCGATTCTATAGCGGCACATGCCCTTTGATGGCTTAATAAAGCCCACCTATCTACATCCTCACGACTGATGTCATATTGCTTGGCTGCCGTTTCAGCCCAGGACATCATTGTGGGCAAAACGCCAAATCTTTCCTGTGGTTGAGACATCATTCTGCCACGCTGCATTCTGTCATACATTGGGATTCCCCACATTGAGCTGTAGCCATGTCCTTTAGGCATATCAGCGGTTCCCCCCAATCCCCACCTCACATCACCTGTTATGTAGAATTCAGCCGTGCTCATGCTCTCCACACCCCCAGCGACCACAATATCGGCATTGCCACTTTGAATTGTCATCGCGGCAAGACATACAGCGTCAAAGCCACCACAGCAACGACGGTCAACGGTAAGCGCTGGCATCTCCACTGGCCAGCCAGCCTTGAGCAGTGACATCCGAGCAATATTTACATATTCACCACTCTGGTAATTCTGCGCCATGATTACCTCGTCAACTAAGCTCGGAGCTATCCTGGCTTTTTTCACCACTTCATTGAGAACCAGAGCAGCCAAATCATATGCTGGTATAGTTCGTAAAGAACCACCCAAATTACCCACAGGTGTCCGCACAGCACCGGCTATAATTACTTCCTTCAATTCGCCCCCAACGGTAATTAATTTACTAGAAGTGTAGCACACCGCCCACCGCTCGGTAAGGACTATCCCTATTTGAACTAGATCAAGAAGAGCACAGAGAGCATTGACAAAGGCTTTCCTCAATGGTATGGTGAATACCAAGGATTCTGAAAACGCGGGATGATGATAGATTACAAACGTGAGTTACTCAAAGGCAACACCGAGTGTTTGCTTCTTTGCCTGATTAATTCGCAATCTATGTACGGTTACCATCTCATAAAGGAACTGAATAAGCGTAGTAACGGGTATTTTCATTTCAAGGAAGGAACTCTCTATCCAGCACTACACCGACTGGAGAAAGAAAAGCTTATCAAGGGTGACTGGGAAAAGTCACCTGCTGGGCAAGAAAGGCGATATTACCATATAACGGGGAAGGGACGCCGAGCTTTATTCCAAAAATTGAGTGTGTGGGAGGATTTCTCTACTGCGATCAGAGCAGTCGTACAACCAAGAACAAGCTAGTATAACCGTGGCAGACAAATTAGCTAGTTACCTGGAGAGCCTCAAGAACTGTCTGAAGATTGATTCTGCAGTTAAAGACGAGACCATCCGAGAAATTTCTACCCACCTTGAAGATGCAAGCCAAGAGCTGAAAGAAGGCGGGCTTAACGAAGAAGAGGCATTAACACTCGCCACCGACAAATTCGGCTCAGCTCAGTTGGTAGCGCAAGAAATATGTGAAGTACATAACCAAGGGAGCTGGCAGGACGCTTTTTTCACCGCCTTACCACATTTTTTGGTAGCCATGCTCTTTGCCTCCTACTACTGGCAGAACACGATTTGCCTGTTACTGGTATTGATAGCAACAACTTGTGCAGTCATCTATGGTTGGCGGCATAACCAGCCACTGTGGCTCTTCCCCTGGCTGGGATACTATCTACTGCCAGTAATGGTTACCGGTATTCTTTTAATCTATTTGCCCCAAGGTTGGACCTGGTTAGCAGCACTGGTGTATATCCCATTAGTTTTGTTTATTGTTGCCTATATAGTAAGGCAAACGACAAATCGAGACTGGCTTTATGTAGTGCTTATGCTTATTCCCATTCTTGTGGTATTTATGTGGCTGACTTCCTCGAGCACTGGAGGGCAATTTTTGCCCAGTAGCACGCAGCTTCAGGCGAACACACTGTGGTTAACGCTTAGTTTCTTCACCCTGGCTATAGCAACCATTGCCTTCGTGCGGGTAAAACAACGGTGGCAAAAAGCAGTCGCTCTGTTGATTCCAGCAAGCCTAATACTACTTGCAGTAACCTTTGTAAATCGCGAAAGCATTGGCCTGGGTGCTGGGAGTATTTTAATCCTTTCCCTTCTCATCCTAGTCATGCCAGCATGGATACAGTTGAAGCCAGCACTACGCTGAGTTAAGTTCGTTAGTTCAGTTCTAGAAGTGACCTTGCCTCGGCGGCTAGGTTTGATTCCACAAACTTGTTTGTGCTTGAAAAGTTTCAGGATAAGATAATCCTAGATGCTCATAAGCAGGTTTAGTAACCACCCTGCCCCGGGGAGTACGCGCTAAGAAGCCTAACTGGAGAAGGTAAGGCTCATAAACATCCATAATCGTATCGGCATCTTCGTTAATAGAAGCAGCAATAGTCTCCAAACCCACAGGACCACCACCAAACTTATCAATAATGGTACGTAATACTTTGCAATCTATGTCATCCAAGCCTATGGAATCCACTTTAAGCTTTGAAAGCCCCTCAAGAGCTATTTCCTTGGTTACCACCCCATCAGCCATGACCTGAGCATAGTCTCGCACTCTTTTCAATAGGCGGTTGGCCACCCTGGGAGTCCCTCGAGCACGCTGAGCAATCTGTTCCAACCCTTCCTCCATAGCAGATACCTTCAGAAAAGCAGCACTGCGTTTCAGGATCAGCTTTATAGCTAATTCATCATAGAAATCAAGATGGTACGTGGCTCCAAATCTGTCACGAAGCGGAGGACTCAACAAGGCAGAACGCGTTGTAGCCCCAATTAAGGTAAAACGAGGTAGCTTCAACCGTAAGCTTCTGGCTGCCGGACCTTTGCCCAAGAAAATATCAAAAACAAACTCTTCCATTGCCGGGTAAAGCTTTTCCTCCACTAAATGGCTAAGCCGGTGAATTTCATCAATAAAAAGAATACCGCTGCTTTGCAAGCTAGTAACAATAGCCGCCAGGTCCCCAGGACGCTCTATGGCAGGTCCCGAGCTTACCTTGATGTTAACTCCCATCTCAACAGCGATAATGTGAGCCAGCGTGGTTTTGCCCAGTCCAGGAGGGCCACAGAAAAGAATATGGTCTAAAGGGTCGCCCCTTTTTTGTGCCGCTGCAATGGCTATGTTTAGATTCTCTTTGACTTCCTGTTGACCAACAAATTCACTAAGATGCTTGGGGCGAAGAGCTAAATCAACGGGTACATCCTCAGAGACCTGCTTGCCTGAAACTGGCCTCATTCTTCATTTCCCTCCTCATCGGACGAAGCCTGAGTGCCTAGTTGCAAGCCAACCAGGTTTTGTCGGGCACCTACCACCCCAGCCGGGATAACTCTACCAAGAATAACATTTTCCTTTAAACCACGAAGCCTGTCTACCCCCCCTGCGATCGCTGCATTGCGAAGGACATGATCTGTTTCCTGAAAAGAAGCAGCAGCTAACCAGCTATCTTTATGCAAGCTAATCCTGGTCATCCCCAAAAGAACTGCGTTTGCTATCGCTGGCTCACCGCCTTCAGCCAGTACTTTTGCATTCACCTCTTCATAATTGAATCGGTCAATCAACTCCTCAGGCAACAGCTCTGTATCTCCACTGGAAGTAACCCTGACTTTGCTTAACATCTGACGGACGATAATGCCAATGTGCTTATCATGTATATTCACTCCCTGGGAGCGATATACCTTTTGTACTTCATTTATCAAATAATGCTGGACTGCTTCCTTGCCCATAACCCGCAAGATGGTATGGGGATCAACGGTTCCCTCGGTAAGGCGTTCACCTGCTTTCACCTCATCACCAGATTTAACAAGCAAACGTAAGTCAGGTGGTGCAAAATACTCCTTTTCCTCCCTCTCCCTCCGTCCAATGTAAAGACGCTCATTCTCAATCACGACTTGTCCCGCAGCTTTTGCTACTATAGCCTTTGATTTCACTACCGGCAATTTCTTCTTAGCTTTACTCGGGGATACTTCAGGATGAAAGAGTACAGTACCAGCGTCAACCAGCTGCCCCTCCTCCACAGCTAATTTCGCTTCGGGAGGAAGTAGATATTCGTCCTGATAAAGCTCTGAACTAACTACTCTAATCACGTTCTCTTCTTCACTGGCAACCACTTCAGCAATGCCATCGATCTCAGAGACGATGGCACTACGTTTTGGCAGCCTTGCTTCAAGAAGTTCCTCCACGCGAGGCAACCCACTGGTGATATCAGTACCTACCACACCCCCGGTATGGAAAGTTCGCAGGGTAAGCTGGGTGCCTGGTTCGCCAATGCTCTGAGCAGCAATAATGCCTACAGCAATGTTAAGCTCTACCAGCTTCCTTTTCGATAAGTCTCTACCATAACACCTTCGACAAACACCGAATCGAGAATGGCAACTAAGAGGAGACCTTACGTATACTTGAGTAATATCAGCCTCAATGATCTCCTTAACTTTCTGTTCATCAATTTCCTCATCGTGGTCAACGATAACCCTCCCTGTGCCAGGCTCAACAATCCTACTTGCAGCAAGATAACCAATAATCCGTTCCCCAAATGGAGGCAAGTATTCTTCTTCAACTCCCTTTAATATCCAAACCCCTTCAGTGGTACCACAATCCTCTTTAGTTGTAATGACGTCCTGAGCTATATCTACAAGACGTCTGGTAAGGTAACCACTGTCCGACGTTCTCAAGGCAGTATCTGCTAATCCTTTACGAGCACCATGAGTGGAGATAAAGTATTCCATAGCTGATAAGCCGTCACGAAAACTGGACTTAATGGGAAAGTCTATTATCCTTCCCGATGGGTCAGCCATTAACCCACGTATTCCTGCCATCTGTGCTATCTGAGAGATATTCCCCCTCGCTCCTGAGTGAGCCATCATGTAGATTCCTCCAAGAGGGTCTAAGGATTGCGCTACACGGTCACTAATCTCATAAGTGGTTTTCATCCATGTCTGAACAGTATTTTCATAAAGCTCATCTTCAGTAATCAATCCCTGATTGAATTGTTCCTCCACAAGAGCAATTTGCTCCTCAGCTTTTTTGAGAAGCTTATTCTTATCAGCGGGCTCACTGATATCGTCTATTGCAATAGAAATACCTGACTTTGTAGCGTAGTAAAACCCCAACTGTTTGAGATCATCAAGGATAGGAGCTGTAGCCTCTTCACCCAGCAAGCGAATACACTCAGACACCAATGATTTTAAGGATGCTTTGTCCATCGTTTTATCATAAGCACGCAGCTCTGGAGGCAAAATCTCATTAAATAAGACCCTTCCCACGGTGGTCTCTATTTTCCCTGACTGCTCATCTTGTACTGTAATCTGAGCGCCAAGCTCAATAAAACCAAACTCGTGAACAAGCTTAGCCTCCTCAAAACTACTGAACAATTTTCCAGTTCCTTTAGCCCCAGGCTTAACCATAGTGAGATAATAGCACCCGAAGACTATATCTAAACTGGGCACTGTTATCGGCTCACCACAACTTGGCGCTAGCATATTGAAAGTACTAAGCATAAATTTCCTGGATTCTTCCACCGCTGCTCTGGATAGAGGAAGATGGACTGCCATCTGGTCACCATCAAAATCAGCGTTAAAGGCAGCACAAACCAAAGGGTGAATTTGAATGGCATCACCATCAATTAACACCGGTTCGAAAGCCTGGATGCTCAACCGATGTAGTGTAGGAGCACGATTGAGTAACACTGGACGCCCTTTGACCACTTCGTTGAGCAAATCCCAGACTTCTGGATTACCCCTTTCCACCAAGGTCCGAGCTATCTTTAAGTTATTAGCATAGCCCAACTCAATAAGCCTATTCATCACAAAAGGTTTAAATAGCTCTAAAGCCATGCGCCTTGGCAATCCACATTGGTGAAGCTTGAGATTGGGACCAACAACGATTACTGACCGTCCACTATAATCCACCCTCTTTCCTAAGAGATTCTGACGAAACCGACCTTGTTTCCCTTTCAGCATAGCCGATAGAGATTTCAGTACATGCTTGGTTCCAGTAGTGACCGGACGTCCTCTCCTTCCATTATCAATAAGAGCGTCGACGGCTTCCTGTAGCATGCGCTTTTCATTACGGATAATAACCTCTGGCGCACCTAATGCTATGAGACGCCTGAGACGATTATTGCGATTAATGATACGACGATAGAGGTCGTTAACATCACTGATAACAAAGCGACCGCCATCCAGCTGAACTACAGGACGAAGCGCCGGAGGCAATACCGGAAGCACAGCCACAATCATCCATTCAGGTTTATTTCCACTAGCTTTGAAGGCTCCCACCAGTTGTAGTCGCTTGCTTAACCTCTTACGATTTTGCCCAGAGGCACTCCGTAATTCGTCGAGAAGTTGGCCATACAAACTATCAACGTCAACATCCCTCAGTATCTCTGAGATGGCTTCAGCTCCGGTACCAACTCGTAGAATATCACCATATTTATCCCTAAGTTCCTGATATCTCTCCTCGGTAAGTATTTCATGTTTCTTCAGACTTTTTACTTCCCCCCTCCTCGCTTTACATTCCTGTTCAATCTTTGCCCTATCCTCCTCAATCTTAGCCCTTAGCTGATTTATCTCCTTGATTAAGTCTTCATCTTCGGGAGCTGCCTCCAATTTGGCTTGCAACTTCCCAATTTGCTTGTTCACCTTCTTTTCTTGCTCGGCTATTCTTCGCTTTCTATCTTTATCAAGCTGCACAATCTTCTTCTCACGAACTTCCTCATCAATGGAAATAACGATATATCGCGCAAAGTAGATGACTCCCTCCAAGTTTCGAGGCGTGACATCGAGGAGGAGACTGATCGGGCTGGGCACAAGCTTGGTAAACCAGATATGGGCAATCGGTGCTGCTAACTCGATAATCCCCATGCGCTCCCTTCGCATACTAGATGGACCAACTTCAACACCGCATTTCTCACAGATGACGCCTTTGTACCGTACCTTTTTATATCGCCCACAATGACACTCATAGTCTTTGACGGGACCAAAAATCTTCTCACAGAATAAGCCGTGCCTCTCTGGCTTTAATGTGCGGTAATTTATGGTCTCCGCCTTAGTTACTTCGCCATGAGACCAACTCCTGATCTGCTCTGGCGAGGCAAGGCTTATCCTAATAGCGTCAAAATCATCAAAATCAGACATTTCTTTTTACACCTCGATTTCTTATTCCGGCTTTGAATCTTCCGAAGTGTCCACTATAGAGAAGCTTGTCTGCTTCCTTCCTTCATTAAGCAACTCCACGGCAAGGCTTAAGCTACGCAGTTCCATAAACAGCACCTTACATGCTTCGGGGATGCCAGGATGGTGAACATCTTCGCCTTTAACGATAGCCTCGTAAGCTTTAGAGCGACCAACAATGTCATCCGATTTTATACTAAGCATTTCTTGAAGTGTATAAGCTGCACCGTGACCTTCCAACGCCCACACCTCCATTTCCCCGAAGCGCTGACCTCCAAATCGAGCTTTCCCGCCTAAAGGTTGCTGGGTGACAAGCGAATATGGTCCGGTAGAGCGAGCATGCACCTTGTCTGAAACAAGGTGTATCAACTTCATCATATAAACAACACCAACAGTCACAGCCTGGTGAAAAGACTTCCCAGTTCGGCCATCTCTGAGCTCCATTTTCCCAAAGGTAGGTGGATAAACTCTTCGTTCTTTGTAAGTCTTCTGCACTTCTCGTTCCAATTCACCCCCACTCAAATCCCGAGAATTTATGCCCAAATCTTCAAGCCATAAACGCAAAGCAGCTTCTCTTGCCGTTCCTTTATGTTTCCCAGCGATCACTTCCTCTATCTCTCCCCTATCAAGTCCTCGAGCAGTGAGCCAAGCATCAATTTCCTCAAAATCAGCTACCCCTCCGGTCAAGCCATCTTGATACAGAGAGACAGCACCAGCTTTCCATGCTATCCAAGACATGGCTAAATAATCTTCAATCCCGGCAATGTCAATTCCATCAAAAATGGGATTGACCGCTTTGAAGCCCAAAATGCGAGCTGCCCAGCCTAAATGAGCTTCCAAAACCTGTCCAATATTCATTCGAGATGGAACACCTAGAGGATTAAGGACAATATCTACAGGTGTGCCATCAGATAAGTAAGGCATATCTTCTTCAGGCAATATGATCGAAACAATGCCTTTATTGCCATGCCTGCCTGACATTTTATCGCCCACTGCTAACTTGCGTTTCTGCGCAACCCATACCCATATAATCTTATTTACTCCGATTGGCATTTCGGCATGGGCACCACGAGAGAGTATCTGTATATCGATCACCTTCCCCTCCTCACCAGCCGGCACTCTAAGAGAACTATCCTTTACCTGGCGTGTCTTTTCCCCGAATATCGCTCTTAGTAACTTTTCCTCCGCGGAAGGCTCAGTCTCGCCCTTAGGGGTAATTTTCCCCACCAATATATCACTGGAACTTACTTCAGCTCCTATGCGTATAATGCCCTGCTCATCAAGCTCGCTAAGGCTTTCTTCACTTACATTTGGTATATCTCTGGTAATCTCTTCAGGACCAAGCTTCGTGTCACGCGCCTCAATTTCATGTTTCTCTATATGAATAGAGGTGAAAACATCGTCTGTGACTAGCCTTTTGCTAATAACAATGGCATCCTCAAAATTATATCCTCGCCAACTCATAAAGGCACAAACAGCATTTTGCCCCAAAGCAAGCTCCCCTCCCTCCATTGCACAACTATTAACGAGTGACTGTCCCTTCTTAACCTTGTCCCCCTTACTTACTACGGAACACTGGTTAATGCACGTTCCTTGATTGGTTCTAACAAACTTGTTCAACCCATAAACATGTTCTTTGTTTTTCTCATCCTTAATTATGATTTGCGAACTAGTGACTGAAGTCACTACACCATCACAGGGAGAAAATATTGCCTCTGCACTGTATTTAGCTACCTCTTTTTCCATGCCTGTGGCCACCAAGGGGGCTTGGGGAAATAACAAAGGCACAGCTTGGCGTTGCATGTTACACCCCATTAAAGCACGATTGGCATCATCGTGTTCCAGAAATGGAATAAGAGCGGCAGCAACACTGAATATCTGTTTGGGAGAGACATCCATAAAATCTACCTTAGCAGCAGACCCCTTAAAATATTTGCTGCCTTTCTTAACTTCAACCCTTTGCTGGATAAACTCACTCCTGCTATTAACAGGAGCATTAGCCTGAGCAATGGCATATTGCTCCTCTTCATCAGCAGTCAAGCGAGTAATCTGCTCAGAAACAAAGGGGACTATTTTAACTGTTTGTATGGGGAGAGAGGCAAGCTCATCAGCGATTCCCTTAGTGATCAATGTACCTGAGTGAATTACAACCTTACCACTATGGTCTGTCACATCTTCCCGTATTGTTCTTCCCAACAACTCATCTTCAATATTTGGAACCTCATGAATGACCTTACGGTAGGGGGTCTCTATAAAACCATACTTATTTACCGAGGCGTAAGTAGCTAACGAACCAATGAGTCCGATGTTTGGTCCCTCCGGTGTCTCTATAGGACAAATACGGCCATAATGTGAATGATGCACATCTCGAACTTCAAAGCCAGCCTGTTCCCTCGATAACCCTCCAGGCCCCATGGCAGAGAGCCGCCGTTTATGAGTTAATTCAGCCAATGGATTAGTTTGATCCATGAATTGAGATAGCTGAGACCTGCCAAAAAACTCCCTCATAGTGGCTACTATCGGCCGAATGTTAATTAACGAGGCTGGAGTCGCTTCCTCAGGACCAAGAATGCTCATCCTTTCCTTGATAGCTTTCTCTAACCGCAGTAACCCAATCTGAAATTGCCTCTGTATTAGGGCACCTACTGTTTGTGCCCGCCGATTGCCAAGGTGATCGATGTCATCAGGGATATCTTCATGCTTATTGATCAAGATAATATGACGGACTATTCCCACCAGATCTTCAGGGGTCAAGCCAAGCTGCTCTTGAGCAAGGTCAAGTCCTAATTTCTTATTAAGCTTGTAGCGACCTATTTTCCCCAAGCTATAACGCCGTGGATTGAACAAAAAGTTATTCAGCAATGCTTGAGCACTCTCAAGGCTAGGAGGATCACCAGAAGAAAATTTACGGTAAATATCAACCAAGGCATCAGCTCTAGTCCTAATCAAAGGATCTCGCTCTATTGTGGAGCGAATGAATGAATGATCAGGCAAATTATCTACATCTCGGAATTCGTTAATTAGCTTTTCGTCAGTTTCAAAACCTATAGCACGCAATAAAGTGGTGACAACCATTTTCCTCTTCCCACCTAACCTTACTGAGATAACATTACTGTTGGAGGTCTCAAAATCAAGCCACGAGCCATGCTCAGCAACAAGCTTGGCAAAGCATAACTCACGCCCACTAGTAGGATCCTTCTGTAAAGTGAAATAAACGCCAGGAAAGCGGCTCAGTTGGCTTACTACTACCCGTTCCACTCCAGAAATAATAAAAGTCCCTCTATTAGTCATTAGCGGAAAATCGCCAAAGAATAATTCCTGTTGCTTAATTTCTCCCGTCTCCTTGACTATTAGCTGAACGGTGACATTGAGAGGAGAAGAATAGGTTATGCCTCGCGCAAGACACTCTTCAGCAGAGTATTTGGGTTCACTGAACTCGTGACCACCAAAGTGTAGCTCCAATTTATTACGCGTATAGTCCAAGATAGGGGAAATTTCCTCAAAAAACCCCTTCAAACCCTCTTCCTGGAAACAACGAAACGAATCAAACTGAACCCGAGCAAGAGGAGGAACCTCAACAACCTCGGGAAGTTTAGCAAAGGACTTTGTTAAATTGTATCTAGGCATCGACAATACAGGCATGATTCTTACTCCTTAAAATAAAATCCAAAAAGCTACCCTAAGGCATTCAAAGTGTTGTAATATATTTAGTGAGGGAATTTAGACCTGATAAAAATTGAAAGGCAAGAAGAAACATAAACCAAACTCATAGTCTAGCATCATGAAAAATTTTTGTCAAGCCCCCCGGAAAAACTATGATTGAACACACGATAAAATTTGGCACAGACGGATGGAGAGGAATTATAGCCGAAGACTTTACCTTCAACAATGTGCGCATTTGCTCCCAAGGTATAGCTAATCACCTCACTAGAAACGGATTAAATCAAAGAGGACTGATCATTGGCTATGACACACGTTTTGCCTCCGAAGACTTTGCTGCCGCCGCTGCCGAGGTGATTGCTGGCAACGGTATTAAAACCCACTTATGCCTTAGACCAGCCCCCACACCAGTGATAAGCTACGCTGTTACCGCCGCTAAAGCTGCCGGGGCTATCATCATCCCCGCAAGCCACAATCCAGGACAGTGGAATGGACTCAAATACAGGTCAAAGGAAGGCGCCAGTGTTTCAGACGAGGTCATTAGCAAGATAGAAAAAGAAATTGCCTCTGCTGCCCATAGTGGGGAAATCAAAAAAATTGCACTGGATAAGGCTTTGAAGAGAGGGTTGATAGATTATCTAGACCCTCGCCCTATCTACCTCGATAATCTAAAACAGCTTATTAATGTTGAAGATCTGCGTCGCCAGAAGTTGAACATAATTGTCGACTCCATGTATGGGGCAGGAGCAGGATATTTTGAGACAATTCTCAAAGGCGGAAATGTGAAAATTACTGAAATTCATGCTGAGAGAAATCCTCTTTTCCCAAACATACAACCTGAACCTATCGCCAAAAACTTAACCAGACTTTCTCAACTGATAGTCGGGCAGAAGGCTGATATTGGGCTGGCTACCGATGGAGATGCTGACCGGATTGGCATCATAGATGAGAAGGGGACATTTCTAAACCAACATCAGGTCTTTGCTCTGCTATGTCTTTATTTATTGGAAGTTTGCGGTGAGCGAGGTCCTATGGTAAAGACACTGACCTCTACCAATATGCTTTTCCGCCTCGGACAAATTTTCGGTGTTCCCGTCCATGAAACCCATGTGGGATTCAAATATGTCGCTCCGCTAATGATACAGAAGAAAGCAATGATTGGCGGTGAGGAAAGCGGGGGCTATGGCTTCCGAGGGCATATTCCAGAGAGAGATGCCATCCTAGCTGGACTTTACTTCCTCGATTTTATGGCTAAAACAGGCAAGACACCTTCCCAACTGCTCGATTATCTTTACAGTAAAGTTGGTCCTCATTACTACGACCGCACCGACTTTCACATCCCTAAAAGCAAACGCCAAACAATTTTCAATCGGCTTGCTTCGCTTTCCGTGAATACCATAGCTGACACAAAAGTAAGCAAGATAGACACCACCGATGGTTTTCGCTTTCTTCTCGATGACGAATCATGGCTGCTTATCAGATTTTCAGGCACAGAGCCATTGGTTCGCATTTATGCCGAAGCTGGAAGCCCTGAGAAAGTAACAAAACTACTGCAGGAAGGCAACAAGCTAGCAGGATTATGATAGACCTTGACGACTTGGAGATATACCAACACTATGATCCCGATGGGATGCGAAAGCACATCCACCAGCTGCCCCAGCAATTGCGAGAGGCATGGCAGAAAAGCAGCGAATTCACTTTGCCAGCCAATTTCGCCAGCATCGATAAGATAATCGTTTGCGGCATGGGTGGTTCAGCTATAGGCGCAGAATTACTGAGAAAATTCGCCTCCAGTTTGGCCAAGCCGGTTATCCTTGTTCACCGAGATTACGACTTGCCAGCTTCTGTTGATTCCAAAACTCTGATTATTGCCTCCAGTTACTCAGGAAACACGGAGGAGACGTTGTCCAGCTTCACTCAAGCCATGGATAAAGACTGCCCCAAGATGGCCATCACCACTGGTGGCAAACTAAAGGATTTAGCACAAACAAGACAGATTCCAGTTTTCACCATAGATTATGTCTGTCAACCCAGAGCGGCCCTGGGTTATAGCTTCATACCGCTAATATCACTGCTGGAAAGATTGGGATTTATAGAAGGTAAGTCAGCCTGGGTAGAGGAAGCAGTCCAAACGCTTGAAGCACTTCTAGACAAACTAGCGGAAAATGTACCTACATCCCGCAATTCAGCCAAGCAGCTTGCTCAAAGGTTATTTGGCAAGCTGATAGTCATCTATGGCGCTGGTATCCTCTCCCCGGTAGCACAACGCTGGAAGGGACAATTCAACGAAAATAGCAAAACCTGGGCCTTTTATGAGACTTTCTCTGAACTCAATCACAATTCTGTGGTTGGTTATGAATTCCCCAAGGAAATGGCAGATAACACATATGTAATTTTGCTTCGCTCACCATCCTTACACCCAAGAATCCTGGCCCGTTATCAAATAACCAGTGAAATTCTACAGAAAGCCAAAGTCAAGCACGAGATTATCGATAGCCAGGGCAAAGAGAAGCTGGCTCAAATGATGAGTCTTGTATTCCTCGGAGATTGGACAAGTTATTACTTAGCAATGCTGAATCAAGTTGACCCTACACCGGTGAAAATGATCTCTTATTTAAAAGAGCGGCTTGCTAGCACGAAGTAATTTAACTGGTGGCGGAGGGAGTGGGATTTGAACCCACGACCCCAATTTCTCAGGGTAACCGCTTAGCAGGCGGCCGCACTAGACCACTATGCGATCCCTCCCACTGGAGCTGAGGGGATTCGAACCCCTGACCTCCTCCGTGCAAGGGAGGCGCTCTCCCAATTGAGCTACAGCCCCAAAAGGTTATAACTTATTGTATCAAATTGTCCCATGAAGACAAATTGCAACAGCTTATACAGAAAAG
>RCNB010000658.1_pt1 | contig 22659 bp, 21 predicted proteins | sample 2041321 | NCBI WGS metagenome assembly RCNB01 (sample SAMN09708232, study PRJNA481090) | Marine sediment metagenome, whole genome shotgun sequencing project. | reverse complement strand
TGTATGAATTCACCATATACCATAACATGCATGTATTTCCTGGTTTGTTCAACTATCGCCTCAACTACTTTTGGATGGCAATGACCTAAACTACAGACCGATACTCCTGCAACAAAATCCAAGTGACCATTTCCTTGTTTGTCATAAATATAACTACCCTTGGCATGAGAGATTTCTAATGCCAGAGGATGGGGAGTGGTTTGAGCCTGATATGTAAAAAAGTCTTTTTTCATAGCTACTTCATTCGCCTATTACCCGAAAAATCCATGTTTCATCCGTATATTGGCCATTAAACTGGTTATCTTTGGCTTTCTTGGCTTCTTCTAATGTATCAAAACGCTCCAGGTATACATATGTATACTGGTTGAGTTTTCTAAGGAAAGATTTAGGTTGTAAGCCGTGGTCAGATAAGATGTCCATAAACCTATCAAAGTTGAGCTGGTTTTCAAATACATTGGCAATAAGATAATAGCCGGGAATAAGATCTTCTTCTCCTTGGCCTTCTTCAAATCGTTGTTCGGGTACTGGACCCCCGTTCTTTTCCAATGATTTATCCAGGGGTACTTTTTTATATTGTGTTTTCTCTCCTGTACCATTAGAAGAATTAACAAAATCCCGTGCTTTTTTTTCTACCAATGAAGTAGCCAAATCAATATCAGTATCAATAGGATTGTCAACTCCACTTATTTTTACTAATTCAATATTGTTGTCATCTTCATCAAAAATATCATCTTTGCTAAGTATTCGTTCATCACCACGCCAGATAAACCCTTTGAGTTTTCTACTGCTTACCGGAAGATCTACTTCCGGAAAAATGTCTCCATCCGGATTAGTATAAAAAGTAATATCCTCAATATCATTTTCAGCCATTGTTATCCTAATTTTACTGCAAATAGTTTTATTAATACCAATGAGTTCATCATCATCATTATACATATAGTAAATTACTTCAGTGTTTTTAACCAGGTCTACAATTTTAAGTGAATTATCGATAAACTTTCCAAAGAGATCTTTGCCTTTAGCCTGGTTGTAACCTTCCATGCTTATGCTGTCAAGTGAGATTATAAAAGCGTTATTTATTACTTTTAATGAATCCAATTTTTCAGTTTCCATATCGGAGATGAGATAGATACTATCACCGGTCATTTGGTTATCCACATTCCACAGAACAGGTTCTTTTATCAATTGGGTTATTCCGGAAGATTGATCAAAGTGTATAGAATCACATTTACCACTTAAATCAGTTTTATAGAATTTGGCATTTCGGAAAGCTCTTAAAATTCGTTTTTCCGGTTTTCCCGTGAGTAGTAGGGTATCCCCATGCATATAGAGCGAATCCTGCTCAACCAAACTTATAGATACGGCCCGTTTTGTAGCAAATACAGAATCTTTAGCTTTAAATACCTCGGCATAGTGGGCCCTAATTACCCCATTATTAACAGTGTCTGTAACAACAATATTATTTGTGGCCGAAGCAAATTGAGAAGCTTTATCAAAATAAACACTATCTCCTTCAATAATTCGGCTATTGTAATCTATTCTTGTATTTTTTATGCCATAACCACTTTCTATCTTGGTGTCGTAGAATCCTCGTTCACAGTATATTTTATAGGTCTTACCTGTTATAGTGGAAGGCCCGTACATATAGGCGTTCTTAGAATTCTGATAATAATCCAATTGCTTGGAATCTATGGTGTATTCGGGATTTAGGATATGTACATTGTCTACGAACTGAAATTTTTCAGGTACCATAAAGTATCTTCCAATTTGGCTAGTAAGTGTATTGGCAGAATCTACAATGGTACCGGAACTTGTATAATAAGATTCCTGTTTTTCACGGTCAAAGTATAGGGTGTCTGTTCGAAGGGTCATGCCGGAACCGGTGCCAGTACCAGAACCAGTATTTTTTAAGACTACTTTTTCCCAAGCCTTGGCAATCCTGGTGTTACCATCATAATTAATTTTTCCGCCGGTCATTTGAATGGAATCACCCTGTTTCATTCGGATATTACCAATTGCCTTCAATTTATTTTCTTTTTGATAGAATATAGCTATATCGCACCAAAGATCTGCCCCTTGGTGTTCAAACTGAACTTGCCTCTCATCTTTACTAAATATAGATGCACCTGGAAATTGAACTTCGTCTTTTGTGAAATTTGCACCATATACAATATTAATCTGTTTAACTTCTTCTTCAGGCTGTTCCTGAGCAGAAACTAAGCAAAGGGAAAAAAGAAATATATTAAATAGTATTAATCTGATCAAGACCCAAATTTTTGCTCAAAAATAGGATAAATTAAAAGAGAAGCACAAGTATTAGCACGGTTTTAGGATTTCATTTAGACGAAACTCCAATTTCTACTACGAGGTCTGGATTAACTTCCTGCAAGGCCCTGGCATTATCAAAGGTAACCCCGTTCCGCCATAAGTAAACTCTCCATAATTGGGGGATATTTTTAATGTCTGATAGGGAAGAATCCGTAATATTGATTCCATATAATTGAAGACTCTAGATGTTACTAATTTCTGAGAAACTCTGCAGACTCATCTGATAATCCTGTTTTTTGAAGTACTAGTCCGGTCAGATTAGGAGCTTAAACCTTATTTGATAAATTTTTTTATCTGAAGGTTATGGAGAAATAGTAATGAACCGATTCTTTCGAGTCCTTAATTTTCAGATACTTAAAGTGTTTGAAATTAATTTCTATTGAAATGTAATTACCTGTGAATAGTTTGCTTTCGATCCGGGCCTACGGATACGATTTTAATCGGAATTTCCAACTCTGCTTCAAGATAATCGATGTATTCAATTAATGTTTCCGGCAGTTGTTCAGCCTTGGTCATTTTGGTGAGATCCTTCTCCCATCCTTTCATTTCTTTATAAATAGGAGTAACATTTTCCGATTCAATATTATAGGGAAGGTGACTTACTTTTTCTCCTTTATATTTGTATGCTATACAGATTTTTACGGTTTTAAATCCGCTAAGTACATCAGCTTTCATCATCATTAATTCTGAAACCCCATTAATCCTTACAGCGTATTTTAAGGCTACTAAATCTAACCATCCACACCGCCTTGGTCTCCCTGTAGTAGCTCCAAATTCATTCCCAATTCTACCCATATTTGCGCCAACTTCATCAAAGAGTTCTGTTGGAAAAGGTCCGCTTCCCACCCGGGTTGTATATGCTTTAAAAATACCAAAAACCTTTCCTATGTTTCCCGGCGGCACACCAAGACCGGTACAGGCTCCTGCAGCGGTTGTATTTGAAGAAGTGACATAAGGATAAGTTCCAAAATCGATATCCAGCAGGGAGCCTTGGGCTCCCTCTGCCAGGATTTTCTTTTCACTTTTCTGAGCCTGGTAAAGGTACTCTTCACTATCAATAAAAGTCAACTGCTTTAATTCCTTAATAGCATTAAAGAAATCCGTTTCCAATTCTTGAAGATTGTATTGTATATCTACATTATGAAAGTCTATCATGGTTTCATGCTTATCAGCCAAAGCACGATATTTATCCTTCCAGTTATTTAATTCAAGATCTCCTACTCTCATTCCGTTTCTTCCTGTCTTGTCCATGTATGTAGGTCCTATGCCCTTAAGTGTTGAACCTATTTTTGCTTTACCTTTTGAGGCTTCTGAGGCTGCATCCAGCAACCTGTGGGTAGGTAAAATCAGATGAGCTTTCCTGGAAATTAAGAGTTTGGATTTTATATCCAGATTAAACTTGATAAGGTTATCAAGTTCTTTCTTAAAAATAACAGGGTCAATAACTACCCCGTTACCAACAACATTGATTGCATTGTCATGAAAAATACCGGAGGGAATAGTATGTAAAACGTGTTTTATGCCATCAAATTCTAAGGTGTGTCCCGCATTTGGGCCTCCCTGAAATCTGGCTATGATATCATAGTTATTGGTAAGTACATCAACGATTTTTCCTTTTCCTTCGTCTCCCCATTGAAGACCTAGTAGTAAATCTACGGCCATGCAGTAAGTTATTGATTAGTTATTAGCTTTTTCTTTGTCGTTTCTTGTACCGTAGAAGTACAACGAATGATTATTTATTTTAATGTCGAATACCTCTTCAATAGTTTGTTTTATCGATTGTATTCGCGGGTCACAAAATTCAACCACTTCTCCGGTATCGGTCAGAATTACATGATCATGTTGCCTGTCAAAATACGACTTTTCGTACTGCGCCTGATTCTTTCCAAATTGGTGCTTGCGAACTAATTTACAATCCAATAAAAGCTCTATTGTATTGTAAAGTGTTGCTCTGCTTACCCGATAGTTTTTATTCTTCATATTGATATAGAGCGATTCTATATCAAAATGTTCATCACTTTCATAGATCTCCTGAAGGATTGCATAACGCTCGGGAGTTTTTCTATGCCCATTTTCCTCCAAAAAGGCGGTAAATACTTTTTTAACGATTTCTTGGTCCTTATTGGTCCCCATAATTACGTCATCATCTTAATGGCAAATGTACATCTAAAAATACGAATATAGATATTTTATGACCGCAAGATTACGCCATAAACATTCCGGGAAATCTCTATACCCTAGTCACTTTTTCAATACCATTTATCCGCTTTAAATTATTGATAAGTTTTTTGAGAATGGCATTGTTTTTTACTACAACCGTGATTTTACCTGTAAAGGTGCCTCCATCTGTACTGAAATTGAGATTCCTCATATTAACATGCATATTATCCGAAATAATTTCCGTAATCTCGTTCATCAGGCCTAAATTATCAATCCCTGTAAGTTTAATTTCTGAAGTAAATTCTTCCTGGCTTGAATCAATCCATTTGGCACTGATAATCCTATAGGCATAGTTGGATTGCAAGGAAATAGCATTCGGACAGTTTTTCTTGTGAACTTTTATACCTTCGGCCACACTTACAAAACCAAAGACTTCATCTCCGGGAATTGGGTTACAACATTTGGATAGAGTGTAATTTAATTTTTCCTCCTCCTTACCAAATACAAGCATATCATATTTGGAAGTTATTTCGGCCTTATCAATATCTTCCTGGACTGGTTTACGTCGAATCTTATTTTTGAAAAAACTGATAAATGCATTATTATAAGATGATGCAAACTCTTTGATCATCTGATTATCAATTGCTCCGATACCTATGCGATAGAATAGATCCAAACTGGTCTTGAGCTTAAAGTGAACCACCATCTTATTGATGGAATCCTCATTCAAATTAATTTTTTGAGACTTAAGTTTACGTCTTAATGTTTCCTTACCTTCCTTAGCAATTTGTTTTTGTTCTTCTCGCAAAGACGAGCGAATTTTTGCTCTGGCTCTGGCAGTTGTAGCATAATCCAGCCAGTTCTGATTGGGTTTGGCTTTATCTGATGTTATGATCTCAACTTGGTCACCGCTATTTAATGTAGTGTTCAGAGGTACCAATTTACCATTTACCTTCGCCCCCCGGGTTCTCATTCCTACTTCGGTATGGATATTAAAAGCAAAATCCAGAGGAGTAGCGTCTTTTGGCAACGATTTTAATTCACCTTTTGGAGTAAAAACAAAGATCTCTTTCGAATAAAGATTTAATTTAAATTCCTCCACAAAGTCCACGGCATTTCCATTAGAGGTTTCAAGAGCTTCCTGTAAACGGTTGAGCCACATCTCAATTCCCAGTTCTTTTTGAGCTCCGTGTTTGTATTTAAAGTGAGCGGCATATCCTTTCTCGGCTATTTCGTGCATTCTCTCACTGCGTATCTGAACCTCAACCCATTTGCCTTCAGGGCCCATTACAGTAATATGCAGCGCTTCATAACCCGTTGATTTTGGAGAAGATATCCAATCGCGAAGACGTATTGGATTGGGCGTAAAATGATCTGTTACAATAGAGTATATTTTCCAGGCAATGAATTTCTCATTCTGTTTATCAGATTTATAAATTATTCGAATGGCAAACTTGTCATATATTTCATCAAAAGTAACATTCTGAGAAACCATTTTTTTTCTGATAGAATAGATAGACTTCATCCTTCCTTTTATATGATATTCAAGACCTTCTTTGTCCAAAGAATCTCGAATAATATTAGAGAATTCGTCAATATAAATCTGTTGTTCTTCTTTGGTTTGCTCAATTTTTTCCTGAATGTCTTTATATACTTCCGGCTCTGTGTATTTCAGACTTAGATTCTCTAGTTCAGTTTTTATATTATAGAGTCCGATTCTATGAGCCAGAGGAGCATAGATATAAAGGGTTTCAGAGGCCATTTGCACCTGCTTGTGCTCCGGCATGGCGTCCATGGTTAGCATATTGTGATATCTATCTGCTATCTTAATGATAATTACCCGAACATCATCATGCAGTGTTAGTAACATTTTCCGAAAATTCTCTGCCTGTTGGGATATATTCATCTCCTTTTTAAGATGGGCGATTTTCGTAAGGCCGTCCACAATGCGAGCTATTGTTTCACCAAACATTCGCTCAATATCATCTAATGTATAATCGGTATCTTCAACAACATCATGGAGTAATGCTGCCGCAATAGATACGGCATCGAGACCAATTTCTGAAGCTATTATCTTGGCTACCGCTATAGGATGAAAAATAAAGGCCTCTCCTGATTTTCTTCGTTGATTCTTATGGGCATCAACGGCTATGTCAAAAGCAGAGCGTACTAGTTTCTTATCTTTAGCAGTTAATGCCTGATAACTAATTCGAAGTAGTTCCTTGTATTGCTTTGCAATTTGCTTGCTCTCCTGCTCTAAGGCCGTTTCCACACTCATAAAATAAATTTACCACAATCTTTTCTAGTAACCAACAAAAATCATGCCTTAAGGTTACGTATTCTTTGAACCAAGGGAGGGTGAGAATAGTGTAAAAACACGTAGGCTGAATGCGGGGTTAGATTGCTCAGGCTATTTTTTGAAAGCTTTTTTAATGAGTTGATTAAAGGCAAGGCTTCATAAGTATTTTTGGCATAATCATCTGCTTCAAATTCAAATTTTCTCGACAGAATGTTCATGACCAAACCGGTTATTTCGGAGATTGGACTATACAGGATTCCAAAACAAATTAAAGCAGCATGAAAACTAGGTTCGGTGACACCTATAGCATATGAAAATTCGGGGTTATTAATAAAAAGTGATAATATGAATAGTGTAACTCCTGTGAGAAGTATTGAAATAATAAGGTTTATAATAATATGGTGGCGTTTATAATGACCGACTTCATGGGCAAGAACGGCTACTATTTCTTCTTCCTCTAAATCCTGAATTAACGTATCATAAAGTGTTACCCTTTTTTCTTTTCCAAAACCGGCAAAATATGCATTGGCCTTAGTGCTTCTCTTGGATCCGTCTATAACAAAGATGTTTTGAAGTTTAAATCCCACCTCACGTGTGTAATTTTCAATTTTGCTCTTAAGAGATCCATCCTCCAGGGGAATTTGTTTGTTAAATAAAGGGACTATTAACCTGCTGTAAAAAAGGTTCATAAAAACCGTGAATATGGCAATTAGTCCGAGGGCATATATCCAAAAATTACTACCGGCAAATTGAAAAAACCAAATAACCATTGAGAGCATACCACCTCCTAAAATAGCCATCATTAACCAGCCTTTAATTTTATCAATAAAAAACAACTTTCTAGTAGACTTATTGAACCCATATTTTTCTTCTATCACAAATGTCTGATAATATGAAAAAGGTGTTGTAATAATATCACTTCCAATCATAATGACACCAAAAAATAAAAGAGCCATTAAAATTGGGTTTTCAGTAATATTTCGGGCGAGTAGGTCTATCCATTCAAATCCACCAAATATTAGAAACCCTAAAGTAAGAACAAGTGAAAAGGAAGAAGATAGAATTCCAAATTTGTAATTATCTTTCTTATATGCCTGAGATTTTAAATATTCTTTCTTATCAAAGACATCCTGCAATTCTTCTGGAATAGGATCTTGAAATTTGCGTGAATTGAGATAATCCAGGACAGTTTCCAATAGGAATTGAAATACTATGATAGCTATTATTATATAAAACAGGAATGTACTATTCATAAAAGACTTTTATCATTCAATTAAAAACGTGACAAATTTAAATAAGCTAGCACTGAAAAAGGGTTGAATATTTTATGGTGAACCTGGCAATCGGGGCTATAATCTTAAAGAAATTCTCTTTGCCGCTTTGCCTCAAAGATAAGAATTGCAGCCGATACAGAAACATTCATGGAATCTATCTCACCTTGCATTGGTATTATAATATTCTGATCAGATTCCTGTAACCACTCTGGTGTGAGTCCGGTAGCCTCGGTGCCTACTGCAATGGCACAAGGTTTCTTATAATCCACTTCGGTATAGTTACATGAAGCTGACAAGGTGGCTGAATAAATAGTTATTTTATTCTTTCTTAAAAAATTGATCACCTCCTGAGTTTTTCCGGTTGCAATATTTACTGTAAAAAGGCATCCAACACTGGCTCTGATTATATTTGGATTATAAAGATCACCGTTGCTATTTACAATAATTACAGCATCTAATTTAGCTGCATCCGCAGTTCTTAATAAAGCACCAACATTTCCAGGTTTTTCGGGTGCTTCCGCAATCAATATCAATGGATTTTTATTCCTAAATGAAATATCATTCAGATTGTGATTTTTTGAACAGGCAATAGCAACAATTCCCTCCGTACTTTCGCGATAGGCTATTTTTTGGTATATCTCTTGTGATACTTCTATCAATTCTGGATATTTCTCAAGCGGGGAAATAATCTGCCGTACTTTTTCTTCAGAAATAATGTTGAGGCAAAAAAAGACACGCTGAATAGTATAACCGCCTTTACATGCCAATTCAAATTCTCGCTGTCCTTCCAATACAAATAAGCCAGAATTTCTACGTTCACGTGATTTTTCCTTTAAAAGGGATACTTTTTTAACCAAAGGATTATGTAAACTACTAATCTGCTTAACTTTGTTCATAGGACAAAAATAGAAGAATTGATAAACTTTCTATCAGTTGTCCGACAAAGACCACAATTTATATAAACCGAAATGCGCAACGCTTTTTTATTACTTATTTTTTTAGGGTTCTTTTCCTGTAAAGAATCGTTCAGAGATAATGCAGACAAGAACAATCCCCAGGACTTGTCGGTAAAGACTAAACAATCTAAATATCCTGATGCTTTAGAGAGGGTTTTTAAAGCTCATGGGGGGCTTCAAAATTGGACAAAGAAAAAGGTACTTGTATACGATTTACCCAAAACTGGATTTACTGAAACGCATACTACTGACCTGAAAACCAGGATGGATAAGATAGTATCTTCCAATTTTTCAATGGGTTTTGATGGTAATCATGTTTGGTTATTGAATAAAACTGGAAGCTATAAGGGAGACCCGGTTTTTTATCATAATCTAATGTTCTATTTCTATGCCATGCCTTTTGTTTTATCTGATGATGGTATAATATATGGAGAGACAACAGACTTGATCTTTGAAGGCAAAAGTTATCCGGGTATTCGCATAAGTTACCATTCAGGGGTGGGTACTTCACCCAAAGACGAATATTTCCTGCATTACGATCCCCAAACTTATCAAATGGCCTGGTTAGGATATACCGTAACCTACCGAAGTGGGGAAAAGTCTGACAATGTTAAATGGATTCGATATGCCGATTGGATGGAAGTAAATAATATCATATTACCCAAAGCAATAACCTGGCACGCCTACGATGGAAAAGTAATAAAAGAAGCTAAAAACACTGTGCATTTTGAGAATGTTACCCTTTCGGAAACTTTAAAACCGGATTCTTATTATGACATGCCGGTTGACAGTAAAATAGTTGAAAGGAAACAAGAATAAAAGACTTGATAATCATAAGGTTCCTTGTATTAATTCAAAATAATTTAGCGAGCTAAATCAGTGGGATATTTTATATCATATGTAACCAAGAGTGTAACTATTAGACGATAACTTTTTATCCCTTCTTCCTGATTGTTCGCTTTCAGGAAGGTATTAAAAATTGATTTAAACACAGGTTCTAAAGGATTTTCATAGGCCTGCCAAAATTTATTCAACTCTTCGTAGTTTTTTTGCACACCCGGGTTTAATCTGGAATATAATTCACTAAATTTAGATTCATCTCTAGATTTTATTTCACTTAATGAATAACTAAGTGCATAGGCAGCGGCAGAATACTTAAAGTAAATATCTTTATTATTGGCTGTAACGAGGTAGCCCATAAAATTAACTTCATTTTCTGCAGAATAACCAACTTGATGTCCTATTTCATGCCCGGTAACCACCGGAAATCTGAAATTAGGTATTTTGCTATTTACCTGAGCCTCATTCGTAAAGGGATTAAGATAGCCGCCATATCCCATGTAAGTAAGGGCAGTACTAAAAATAGATTTCTTTAAACTTGGATTCTTGTAACTAAAAAATGGATACCTGATTTCGAGTTCTGTATACCCCTCCAAGGTCTTTTGAAAAATTTCCTTCTGATTATACGGGATATTTACACTTTGTGAAGTATCTGAAGTTATTTCATACTGTAGCTTATTTGTCTTTTCTACAAGCCTTTCTGTGAACATTATCAATTCATTGGTCGTATAAGTGTCTTTTAGGGCCAGTGTTTGAGAAAGAGGCACACGGTAATAGTTAAAACCCCACATAAGATGAAATGTGAAGTAGGCTACTGAAAGTATAAGTACTATATCTCTTAAGAAAGGTTTCAGGTTTTTTCTTATTTGATTTCTTTTGATAATTATATACCGGATGGCAAGTATGGTGAGGCTAGCATAAATCAGATCGCCAATGGACAATGGGAACCATCCAAATGCTAAACGAAAAAAGTGTGAAATAAAGGGATATAGGCCTTTGCTGTAATAATTTTCAACAAGCTCCGGGTAACTTCCGAGACACTTGACTATTATTATTTGCGGGATAATTGATAATGCAATCCCATTCTTCAAACTATTATTCATGAATTCAAAAATACCAATTATCTCGCTAGGTTAATTTTCAATATGTATTTTTGATCTTTTAAATTAAAATATGAACCAAGAGATAGAACAATTAGAACCAAAGAGAATCTGGAATAATTTCTCAAAACTTAATGCTGTACCACGTCCTTCCAAGAAAGAAGAAAAAGTGATTGAATTCATGCTGAATTTTGGCAGGTCTTTGCAATTAGAGACGTTTAAAGATGAAGTAGGCAATGTTATTATCCGAAAAGAAGCATCCATTGGAATGGAAGATTGTAAACCAATTACGCTTCAATCTCATTTAGACATGGTACATCAAAAAAATTCTGATACGGATTTTAATTTTGATACTCAGGGAATTGAGATGTATGTGGATGGTGATTGGGTTAGGGCCAGGGGAACAACTCTTGGTGCAGATAACGGGATGGGAGTAGCAACGATTATGAGTTTACTAGAAAGCCATGATATTCCACATCCCCCTCTTGAAGCCTTATTCACTATTGATGAAGAAACAGGTATGACGGGGGCAATGGGACTAAAAGGAGGTGTCCTCAAGGGTCAGATTTTATTGAATTTAGACACTGAAGAAGACAGCGAGATAGACATTGGATGCGCTGGCGGGATAGATATTACAGCTACAAGAACCTACGAGGAACAAACAGTCCCAAAAGAGTCCATTGCATACGACATAAGCGTTAAAGGATTACACGGTGGACATAGCGGTATGGATATACACCGTGGTTTTGGCAATGCAAATAAAATAATGAACCGCCTTTTGTTTAATAGTACTGAAGAATTTGGTATTGGAGTGTCGCAAATAGATGGGGGAAGTCTAAGGAATGCCATTCCTCGTGAGAGTTTTGCAACAGTTGTTTTAAGAGCAGACCGAAAAGAAGATTTTGAAGTCAAAATAACCGAGTGGGTGCAGGACATTAAAAGTGAGAATTCTTTTATTGAAACTAACCTGAATATTGGCCTGAATAAAGTTGAAATGCCTGCAAAGATGATGGAGAAAACCGCTCAGGACAAAGTTTTAAGAGCTGTATATGGAGCACATAACGGTGTTTATGGAATGAGTGCAGCAATTACCGATTTGGTGGAAACTTCCAACAACATTGCCAGAATTGAAGTCAAATCCGGGAAGATTAGGATTGGTTGTCTAACCAGATCTTCTGTAGATACGGCCAAAATTGATTTGGCTAATTCTCTTAAATCCGTTTTTGAGCTTGCAGATTGTACGGTTACTTTAACAGGAGAATATCCGGGTTGGAGTCCAAATCCGAATTCTGAGATATTGGAAGTACTTAAAGATCAGTACGAAATCCTTTTTAATGAAAAGCCGCAAGTGGTAGCCTGTCATGCCGGATTGGAATGCGGTATTCTCGGAAAAAATTACCCCGAAATGGATATGATAAGTTTCGGGCCTACAATTAAAGGTGCGCATTCTCCGGATGAAAGAGTAAGTATCTCTTCAGTAAAGAAGTTTTGGACCTTTCTTTTGCAGATTTTAAAGAATACGCCTTAAATAAAAAAGGCCCGAAAATTTTCGGGCCCTTTTCTTTTACTCAGCTATCCCTAGAATCTCCAGATCAAAAATGAGATCAGCGTTTGGAGGGATTGGACCTCCACCTTGTTCGCCATAACCCAAATGTGGTGGAATAAATATCCTGATTTTGTCTCCAATTTTCATACCTAATAAACCCTCTTTAAAACCGGCTACAAGTCTTGAATCCGGACTGTAATCCATGGGAAAGGGCTCATAACCTCCTTCTTGTTTTCTTCTTTCATCGAATTTATCAAACTTGATAGCAACTTCTTCATAATTACTGTCGAAAAGAGTTCCATCTGCCAGCCAGCCAGCATAATAAACTAATACTTTATCACCAATTTTTGGGTTAGCACCGGTTCCTTCGTTTAGGGTAAGAACTTTTAAACCAGAAGGGAGCTCTTTTGCAAGTTCCTGCTGTTGTTTTATTTCCGCTGCGAAATCGGTTTTAACCTTTTCCATAGCAGCAATAACAGCTTCTTCCTCTGCAAAATAATCTGTCATTACTTGTACAGCATCAAAATTCTTGGCTTCTTTTCCATTTCTAACAATGTTCATGGAATTTATTACTACATCAACTACGGGTTTGTCCTTTCTATTGGGTTCTGCATAGGTTTTTACATTGGCAATGGAATCTACAACATCCATTCCCGATACAACTTCTCCAAAAACACTGTGTTTACCATTTAGGAAAGGGGTCTCTTTATGAGTAATGAAAAACTGACTTCCATTGGTTTTTGGCCCTGAATTGGCCATGGAAAGAATACCTGCCTTACTATGTACCAGGGAATCATTGAATTCATCTTTAAACCTATACCCCGGGTTGCCGCTACCTGTACCAGTAGGATCACCTCCCTGAATCATAAAATCTTTAATGACTCTATGGAAAATAATGCCATCATAATACTTTCGGTCTTTATACTCTTCACTTACAAAGGGATTGTTACCTTCTGCCAGAGAAACGAAATTAGCCACCGTTACTGGAGTTTTTTCCATTTCGAGTTTTATAATGATGTCTCCCTGACTGGTATTTAAATCTGCGAATAATCCATCTCCCAAATCCCGGTACTTACTTGATGTACAGCTTGTTAATGCTGATATACCAATTAACACAATTACAATTATTTTTTTCATTTTTTAGAGTTTAATTATCAAGATTTTCTTTTTGTTTTTCAATTTTTAGAATGCTAATGGTGGACTTAAGTGCTACGTTAGGTCCAATTTTGTTATTATCCCCGTGATAACCATATGCCATGGCAGAGGGGAAAAAGAAAGTGGCCGTTTCATTTTCTTTAAGAAGTTTTACGCTATTACGCAAGCCTGGAAATAATTCCTGTTTATCTACTTTATACTTAATAGTCCCGATTTCCTCCATAGAATAGATGGTATCATTTTCAAGACTAACCAAATTGTAATTAAGAGTCACCAAATCATCAGAAAGGGACGTGTAATCACTTTCCTCATTTATAGCACTATAAAAGTACCAGGATCCTGTGGCCGATGCCAGGTAGTGATGAAGAGTATCATTTGTGATGATTTGTTGAATGATCCGCTCCTCCTGGTTTAACAGCTCTATATTCCGCTGAACAGAGGCATTAATAAGACTTCCGGACTGAGTTTTAACGGGCCGCCTGGGTTCAGGTTCGCCACAAGCTATAAGACAAATGATTGGTATTACATAAAGGAATTTCTTCATTTGCTAAGCTGGTCTTTATAGTTTTCCAATAAGGCTTCGAAATGCTTTATTGTGCCCTCCATATCGCTTTCACTTCTTCCTCCTGCAGCATTGGTATGCCCGCCTCCATGAAAGTGATTTCTTGCAAATTCATTAACTGAGAAATTTCCTTCAGAACGAAATGAAATCTTAATAATTCTTTCTTCTTTATTCTCAATAAAAATAACAGCAAATTGAATATTCTGAAGCGTAAGGCCATAATTTACAAAACCTTCGGTATCTCCTTTTTTATAATTATGGGCATCCAATTCTTCCTGACTCAAACTAGTATATGCAGTGTTATATTCCTTTAGGATGACCATGTTTTTTAATGCACAACCCAAGAGTTGTAACCTACTAGGGGTGTTAGTATCAAATATTTGATTTTGCACTTCAAAATTATTTGCCCCTTTATTTATCAGCTCAGCTACAACCTGATGCGTTTTGCTGGTTGTTGACGAATACTTAAAAGAGCCTGTATCTGTAACAATTCCTGCATACAAACAATCAGCAATTTCACTTGAAATCATGTTTACATCACCCAGAGAACTAATAAAATTAAAAACCATTTCTGACGTAGAACTCATTTTAGAATCTGAATATGTTATTTGGGCGTAATTATCAGGAGCCTGATGATGGTCTATCATTATAAAAGTGGCTTGCAATCCTTCCAGTATCGGCGACATCTGTCCAACTCTTCCGAGCTGATTAAAATCCAGGGTAAAACAAAGGTCAGAGCTATTAAGGTATTCAACCGCGGCAGCGTTATCTCTTTCGAAATTAAGGACTTCGTTAGTTCCAGGCATCCATTTTAGGAACTTGGGATAATCATTGGGGACAATTACCCTTGCTTCCTGTCCAATTGCCTTAAGATAATGCCATAAACCCAGCGAAGAGCCAATAGCATCACCATCAGGGTTTTTATGGGGCACAATAACTATTCTTAGTGGCTTTGAAAGCAGTGCTTTTAAGGCCTTTACATCCTCAGAATTCATGCGCGCAAAGATACAATTAAATTGGAGATTCCCTATACCAGTAATTTCAAAAGTAAGAGCCCGCAGTATACTTCATTTATCCCGTTTTAAAATATGCTCTAATAGTATTCTGGTGACAGACTAATATTCCTTTTTATAAAAGTTTATTTTTGTTTACTAAATCATTTGAATCATGCATAAATCATTCGTTGTTATAATCGTGTTAGCTTTAGTTGCAGGTTGTGCCACCAAAAAGAAACCGGTTAAAACAACTGTTCCGGATGCGGAAATTACAGTTGCTTTTGGTTCCTGCAATAAGCATAACTTAGAAAACCTTTTGTGGGATGACATAAAAGAAGCTGATCCATTATTATGGATTTGGGGTGGTGATATAATTTACGCTGACACAGAAGATGTTACGGAAATAAGACAACTATATAACGCCCAAAATAAGGTTTCCGGTTATAAAAAATTAAAAAAAAGGACGCAGGTAATAGGAACCTGGGATGATCATGACTATGGATTAAATGATGGAGGTACAGAATATGTTTCTAAAAGCCAGAGCCAACAGGCTTTTTTAGATTTTATGGACGTACCGGCAGATCATCCAAGACGAACTCAGGAGGGTGTTTATTTTGCATATGACTATAACGGTAGTCTGGGTAAAATAAAGATAATAGTTTTAGATACACGATATTTTAGAACAGCTTTAACCCCGGATACAGAATCAGAGAAACGTATAAAGCCGAACCCATTTGGTGAGGGCACACTTCTTGGAGAAACACAATGGAAATGGCTTGCCCATGAGTTGAATAATACGGATGCAGATTTTAACCTTGTTGTAAGTAGTATTCAGTTCTTGTCTAATGAGCATGGTTTTGAATGTTGGGGAAATTTCCCCCATGAAGTGGATAGATTTAAACAATTGCTGGTAGATTCACAGGCTAAGGGGGTAATTATCCTTTCGGGGGACCGCCATATTTCTGAGTTTTCTAAAATTGATATTCCCGGACTTTCCTACCCATTAATAGATTTTACGAGTAGTGGACTTACGCATGCCTATTCAGATTTTTCAGGGGAACCCAATCCATACCGACTGGGTAATGTTATTGCTAAAGAAAGTTTTGGACTGGTAAAGTTGAATTTGATAACAAAGGAAGTTCATTTACAAATCGTTGAAAATAACGGTATCGTGCCTCTTGAGATAAGACAAAATTATTAATGTTGTGGTTTGCTGTAAGAAAATGTATTTTTGCCCAAAATTTTATAAATGACAGCTAACAGAACTTTTACAATGATTAAACCAGATGCGGTTGAAAATGGACATATTGGAGCCATTTTGGAAAAAATCACATCTGCAGGTTTCAAGATCATAGCTATGAAATATACTCAATTGAGCAGGCGTGATGCCCAGCAGTTTTATGCTATTCACCGTGACCGACCCTTTTTTGGCGAGTTGATTCAGTTTATGACAAGAGGACCTATTGTTTCTGCTATTTTAGAGAAAGACAATGCAGTAGATGACTTTAGAGCCCTAATAGGCGCTACAAATCCTATGGAAGCTGCTGAAGGAACTATTCGAAAATTATTCGCTAAAGATATAGGTGAGAATGCAATACACGGTTCAGATAGTGATGAAAACGCGGCTATAGAAGGAAGTTTCCATTTTTCAGGCAGGGAAATTTACTAAAGAGAATAGTACGAAAAAATCATAAATAAAACTTACCAGTTACCTTAATACAATATTTTTGACCAGGTCCTTGTTCAATTCTTGATTGATCATATCAATGATTTTGGATTTTCCATGACTTAGTTCTTCTCGTAATACAGAAGATGAAAGTGAGACAAAAAGCGTATCATTGCGCAGCTCTACCGCGGTAGTATAGTTATTCACTCCGTTGTCCATAATCTTCTCCCAGGCTTTCTTGACCATGACCTTGTCTATCCCTTTCTGCAATTTATTTTCTTTGATAAAAGCATTCAAAGCTTCACTCAGGGAATGTAGATTTTTTTCTTTAGCCATTACTCTTTAGCGTTGATGGGCTGAAATCGTCTGTAATGATAAGACAAGCCTTCTTTATTTTTGACAACCATTTTGGTTTTAGTAATCTCAGTTATTTGCTCTTCCCATGAACTTAAGTCATTCTGGTAACTCATCCAAAAAAAACCATCTTTTTCATTTATTTGGAATGACTCTGCATCACTGGAAGTATTATAAGTTCCATCAAATGTGGGTTGTACTTTCTTGCGAAAACCTTTCATATTGTTATATTCAAAGTAATCAATAGTTAGATTTACGACATATTCTTTGCTTTCTCCATCGGGAAATTTAACCTTTTCAATCTCCCAATATCCGTTAATATAATTTAAATCTGAAACGGATATTTTTTCAGAACACGCCAGAAAACTTAAAAACAGCAGCAAAGAAATTAGGTTACGCATACTACAATTTAAAAATTTTATAGGATTGATGAATAGATTTCACAACATTTTCCGTTCGCTCTGGGTGCGTGTCACTAATAAATATTTGTCCAAAATTTTCATCATCAACTAAGGTAATAATATGTTTTACCCTATTCTCATCCAATTTGTCAAAGATATCATCTAAAAGCATTATCGGGGTAGTTCCGGAATGTGCCTTTAGAAAGTGAAACTGAGCAAACTTTAAAGCTATTAAAAATGATTTTTGCTGTCCCTGACTACCAAATTTCTTTATAGGATAATCTTCTATTTCAAAGCGAAGATCATCCTTATGAATTCCTGTTGAGGTGTATTGTAATGCCCTATCTTTTTCAATATTGCTTTCAAGGAGTGATAAAAGATCTTGTGAGAACAATTTGCTTTCATAGTGTACGTCAACCAATTCCTGACCTCCGGTAATTGCAAAGTATTGTTCTTTAAAAATAGGAATAAAATTTTCGATAAAAGCCGCACGTTTTTCGAAAATGATTGTTCCAAAGCCGTTTAACTGCTCGTTATAAACAGAAATTGTTGCCTGGTCAAAAGAATGGTTGGCCGCAAAATATTTCAGCAGGGTATTACGCTGTTGAAGTATTTTATTGTATTTAAGCAGTGTTTGCAGATACTCCTTATCTGACTGTGAAATAACACTGTCCACAAATTTTCTTCTAATATCACTTCCCTCAAGAATTAAATCTCTGTCGGATGGCGAAATAATAACTAAAGGTAATAGACCGATATGATCAGATAAGCGATCATATATTTTATTATTTCGTTTTATGATCTTTTTCATGCCTTTTTTGAGGCTGCAAACAATCTTTTCGTTCCTGTCTTTGACTTTAAAAGTGCCTTCAATGATAAAAAATTCCTCTCCGTGCCTTATATTCTGACCGGCCAGGGGATTAAAGTAACTTTTGCCAAATGCAAGGTGGTAAATAGCATCAAGCACATTGGTTTTTCCTCTACCGTTATCACCAACAAAACAATTCGTTTTGGAATCGAATCCAAACTGTTGCGCCTCAAAATTTTTGTAGTTAACCAGTGATAAATTCTTCAGAAACATTGGGAAAGTAATTTGGCAATAAACATGGAAGGTGCAAATTATCGAAAAATAACGAATAATTTGGCTTTTGGTTTTGGATAAAAACTTTATTTTTGCGCGACCAATAAATTTAAAGATGGCAACATATAAGAAAAGAGGTTACAAGCCTAAAAACAAAGCTGAAGAAAGAGAATATGATTCTAAGCATAGTGCGACGGCGGAGGTTTTTAGCAGCCTGGATGAAAGTGCTTCCAGATCTGAACAATGGGTGGCCAAAAATCAAAATTATATCCTTGGCCTGATAGGTGTGATTGCCATTGCTGTTTTAGGCTATCTTTCTTATAATCAGTTCATTCAGAAGCCGAAGGAAGCAAATGCTGCTAATGAACTTTTTTATCCTCAACAATATTTTGATCAGGCTTTAAACAATACAACGGAAAAGGATTCACTGTTTACTTTAGCATTAAATGGAGCCGAAGGGAAATACGGTTTTCTGGATATTATCGACGAATACAAAGGGACAAAAGCAGCCAACCTGGCAAATTATTCTGCAGGCATGGCTTATTTGAACATGAAACAATACGAAGATGCTATCAGGCATTTGGAAAATTTTTCTTCAAATGATGCCATCCTTGGTGCTCTGGCGAAAGGGGCAATTGGAGATGCTTTTATGCAATTGGGACAAGCCACAGATGCTTTAGGGTATTATGAATTGGCATTTGCCCACAATATAAATGATTATACTACTCCAAGATTTCTTTATAAAGCCGGAGTAACTGCTTCAGAGATGAATCAGAATGATAAGGCACTTCAGTATTTCCAGAGAATTAAAGATGAATTTTCAAATTCGGAAGAAGCTAATACCATAGATGCCTTTATAGGAATGGCTAAAAGCAAAAAGTAAATGGCTACGTCCAACAAAAATCTGTCAGTTTATGACAAGAAAACAATCCCAAACGCGAAGGCTCTTCGGTTTGGGATTGTTGTTTCAGAATGGAATTCGAAGATCACTGAAGGCCTTTTTAAAGGCGCCGAAACGGCATTATTGGATTGTGGTGCAAAACAAGGAAACATTTTAAGATGGAATGTTCCGGGTAGTTTTGAGTTGACATTTGGATGTAAGAAAATGATACAGCAAAATAATCCGGATGCCGTTATTGCAATAGGCAGTGTAATAAAAGGAGAAACCAAACACTTTGATTTTGTTTGCAGCGCTACCGCTCAGGGAATAAAAGACCTGAATGTAAATACCGACACGCCCGTGATTTTTTGTGTGTTAACCGATGATAATCTTCAACAGGCAAAGGACAGAAGTGGTGGTAAGTATGGAAATAAAGGAACAGAAGCTGCAATTGCCGCAATTAAAATGGCATTACTTTAACTGATTACTGCTGATGCTTATTAATTTTATTCACATTTAGGCGCAATTGAATTATATTGTAAAATGTGATCTTAATAATGCGCATGCCGTAAACTGTTAACAATTTTTGGGAAGGTTATCTCTTCATGTTTTTTGATTTTAAGTAACTTTGAACCATAGGTATATGGGAAAATTTTCAAAACTTCGTAAGAATAGAAAATACAATTATACACCCCGTTATTATGACGACAAGGGTGAGGGTAGCCCATTTAAAATGCAGCCAAAACTTGATAAATATCGCACTACCATAGATGCGCCTAGAGGTTTAAAGGGAAAGTTTAGCAATGCAATGGGTGATATCAGGAAATCTGGCGATCGAAACCTAAAATTAAGAATGCTAATTATAATCGCTATCCTTGTCCTTATATTCCTGTATATTATCGATTTTGATTTATCAATCTTCTATTCAAACTAATGGCAGATATTATACAACTTTTGCCAGACCATGTGGCCAATCAGATTGCCGCGGGTGAAGTAGTTCAACGACCGGCCTCTGTGGTAAAAGAGTTGTTGGAGAACGCTATTGATGCAGGCGCCACTACCATAAAATTAATTGTAAAAGACGGAGGAAAGACTTTGATCCAGATTGTTGATGACGGATTGGGCATGAGTGTAACGGATGCCAGATTGAGTTTTGAAAGGCACGCAACTTCTAAAATCAATTGTGCTGAGGATTTATTTCACATCGACACAAAAGGATTTCGGGGAGAAGCCCTGGCCTCTATTGCCGCTATAGCGCATGTTGAAATGAATACCCGTCCGGCTGGAGTTGAAGTGGGTACGCTTCTTAAAATTGAAGGGAGTAAGGTATTATCGCAAGAAGTAACCGTAACGCCCAAAGGAACATCTGTATCTGTAAAGAATCTCTTTTTTAATATCCCGGCAAGGAGAAAATTTTTAAAGTCCAACCAGGTAGAATTACGTCATATAACTTTAGAATTTCAACGGGTAGCTCTGGCACATCCTTCGGTACATTTTTATTTTTATAACAATAATAGTGAGCTATTCAACTTGCCTTCAACCAATTTAAAAAAACGAATTGTTAATATATTCGGGATTAAAACAAATGAAAAATTAGTACCTGTAGAGGAAGAAACCCAGGTGGTTAAGATATCAGGTTTTATTTTCAAACCGGAATACGCAAAAAAAAGTAGGGGAGAACAGTTTTTCTTTGTGAATAATCGCTTTATAAAAAGCCCGTATCTCTATCATGCGGTTATGGCTTCTTTTGAAGGGCTGTTGAGACCAGATACAAGTCCGGGCTACTTTTTATATCTCGACGTAGATCCATCATCAATTGATATTAATATACACCCTACAAAGACAGAAATTAAGTTTGATGATGAACATACCTTATACGCTATACTAAAATCGACAATAAAACACAGCCTAGGTCAGTTTAATGTAAGTCCGGTTTTAGATTTTGACAAAGATCAGAATTTAGACACTCCTTATGTGCTATCAAATATGCAGGCACAACAGCCTGGTATTACAATTGATCCTGGTTATAATCCGTTTAAAGAAAGCGGACTTGAAAATAGAGGCAATAGGTCTTTTAAAAGGCAGCAGTCTGGAGATTGGGAAAGTATGTATGTAGGTTTGGAGTCAAAAGTTGGTATGGGTGAGGGTTTTAGTACGGTACATTTTGAATCTGACACTATCACAGGTTCTATTTTTGAGGGACAGCAGGAATTAAATGTAAGTGGGGCAACCACATTTCAGCTTAGAAGAAAATATATAGTAACGACCATAAAATCTGGTATGCTTGTTATTGACCAGGGACGTGCTCATCAGCGAGTACTATATGAAAAATTTCTTAAGAGTATTACGGTAAAGGAAACTTTAAGCCAGCAATTGCTTTTTCCTATATCGCTCGTTTTTTCAAAAACAGAATTAGCAGTACTTAAGGAAATTAAAACTAGTTTGACGTCTCTGGGTTTTGCATTCGGTCCTTTTACGCAGGATGAAATTCAAATAACAGGAATTCCGCAGCTTATTAATGAGAGTGAAATAGGGATTATTCTGGATCAATTAATTTCTGATTATCAGATGGAGGTAAGTGAGAACGGTTTTACCCAGTCTGAGGTTTTATCAAAAGTACTTTGTAAATCTTTAGCAGTAAAAACTGGAGAAATATTGGATAACGAGTCACAACAGGCCTTGGTAAATGCATTGTTTGCATGTAAGGAAACTAGCCGAAGTCCGTTTAACAAATTAATTTACGTTACTATAACTGAGCGTGAAATAGATAATAAATTTATTTAGATGGGAAAACTTACCGATGCCATTAAGCATCTGCTAATTGTTAATGTGTTGTTCTTTGTGGCAACCAATCTATTTGGAGATCAGATGTATCAATGGTTTTCATTGTGGTTTCCGGAGAATGAGAATTTTGGAATTTGGCAGATTTTGTCCCATATGTTTATGCATGGTGGATTTATGCATATTTTATTTAATATGTATGCCCTCTGGGCCTTTGGTACGCCATTGGAGCGGATGTGGGGTCGGAATAAGTTTTTGTTCTTTTATTTCTCTGCAGGAAT
>RCNB010000656.1_pt1 | contig 22668 bp, 14 predicted proteins | sample 2041321 | NCBI WGS metagenome assembly RCNB01 (sample SAMN09708232, study PRJNA481090) | Marine sediment metagenome, whole genome shotgun sequencing project. | reverse complement strand
TGAATCATTATTTCCATTCATATCTCATCCAGCGAGAGATATTTTTCTTTTTCTTTCTGAAGTATTTTGTATCTTTCCTCGATTAGTTTTTCAACATTTAATTCTTCAAAATAACTCATCAGTCTTTCTATGATATTGTCGTAGGATTCACCCTTGTGTCCTAAACGCTTTAGTTTTTCTCTCGTGTTTTTTTGTATTTGAATTGTTGTTGCCATATTATCAATATATAATTGTTATACGTAGTATATAAAATTTATGTTTTTTGGTATATGTCAGTGGTCTGAAGTTCACTCATTATGACAATGATTTTCATCTTTCCAATGTTTATCAATACCTATCTAGTCATGTTTACCTGAGCTTCTGCGGGACTAAATTCATAATACATGTTTTCGTCAAACCATGCACATCGAAACATCGCTAGCGGTATTTTTGTTCTAAAACAGAGACCTGACGCATAATTATACAGTTGAGAGGCAACTCTCTCTTCAGATTCTTTATGTGCAAGTGGTTTGTAATCAAGTACATAGATTTTCCCTTGTCTTACCTGCAATATGTCAATATGGCCAGAAACACCAATATTTTTGTTTTTATCCCAGAACCAGACCGGTACTTCACAGGCAATAGTACTGGAATCATTAATCAGCATGAATTTTTCAACAGTATTATGCCTCTTGTTGTTTTTTATACATGATGTTAAGGCAAATTCTGCAAGTTTACATGCATGGTTATAGATACCTTCTTTTTTGATGGTAATGTTACTTTTCAGCTGTGAGCATCGCTGGCTGTTTTGAAAAATATCACTAGGACATCGTTTTTCCATCTCTTTTAGGTATTTCATGAGCAATGGATATTTACTGCAGAGCATCTCTACTTTTGGCAGATGATACATAAAATTGTATGAAAGTCCACTGTGAACAAATCCGTATTCAAAAATGATGTCTGTATCATATTTTTTTATTATTATTGATCGTAGTTTTTTATATGTACATATATCTGAAAATTCTTTGATCCAGTAGTGAAGCGAAGTTTTTGAGATTTTAACTTTGAATTGCCTATTGACAAGTTTTACAGATTCTTCAAGTGTGTTACCAAGATTATAATAGGTTATCGCATTTATAATAAGAGATGGGCTGTAGCTTTTGTTTTTCAACCCTTTACTTGTGAATTTCTTTTTGCAATCCTTACAATAATACATTTGTTTGTTGCATTGATTTCCATATCTTATGATGTTTTTTCCATTACAGTTTGGACATTGCATATTTTCATCAACATATTATATTTCTATAATTTATATAAATAAATATTATTTAAAATGTTCTTATGGGATAAATGTTCAAGAGATGTCATATAGAATGAAAAGCAATACTACCAATATGTGGAACTTCCAAATGAGTGGTTAATTTCTTGATATAATTTTATTATAGTTGGCGTTTTTGGTAAAATGTCACAAATATTTTAAATACCAAAAAAAACAAAATAAGTATTCAATGGCTTGGAGAGATGAAAAACGATTATATTTCATAATCAACGAAACTTTTATTAGAACAGTATATACTTACATGTTTGTAAATTATGACAAATGGGATGCAACAAAAAGATAATTTATTGTAGAGCATCTTCTATAAAAAGGATGGGATGGGAGAAGAATGCCTCCATTACAAAAAGATGAAAAAAATAGGCAGGATAATTCAGATGAACTCTTTTTATCAGAAATAAATGGTTTTGATAAAGCACAATTTGGTGAAATGGAGAATTCTACTATTTTTCATGGAGGAATGGTAAAAAAAATCGATACCTTACTCAGAGGACATGAGAAAAAAACAATACTGGAAGAATTGATTTCTGCACAAAAACCAATGCTTTTTCCAGAAGAACCTCTAATAGAATTACGAACACCTTTAAGTAAAAAAGTAAAATCATCTACATTTCAGATGGGGGAAAAACCAGAAGTCTCTGTTTATAAGAAACTAACGATGCCCGATGAATTCAAAACAGAGTTTTTTACAATTCATAACCCCAGTTTTAGATTTGTTTCCACTCTGGACTCTAGAGATGATGTTTTACAGATTAGAAAACCTCAGGGTAAACATGTTGAAGTCATTAATCTTAGTTCTCTTGCAGAAGAATCAGGAGTCATTCAAAAAAAGATTGAAAGCGTGTCTGAACAAAAAAAAGATACAGATACAAAAAAAAGAGGAAAAGTAGAAATTATCCAGACAAAAAAAATGGGTAGTAATAAATGTGAAGATACTGCTTCAACTAAAGCATCTGAATCAGAAGAGAATTATAAGAAATCAAGGATTTATTATTTGGCTGAAAATGCTATTGATGATAAAAAATTAAAAAAATTGGACAAAAAACATTCCTATATTCCTGTTGATTTGAATGATAAGCGAAAAAAGTTCAAAGAAATTGAAAGACGTAAATTGGAAAAACAACAATTAGCAGAAAAGAAAAGAAAAGAAAAAGAACGACTAGAGCGAGAAGCTGAAGAGAATCGATTAAAAAAACTTGAGGAAAAAAAGGCAAAACTAGAGAAACGCCAGAGTAAGAAGGAAGAAAAAAAAGCGTTACTGGAGAAGCTAAAAAAAGAAGCTGAAGAAAAAAAACATGAAAAGCTAAACGAAAAACAAGAACGGAAAAGGGCAAAGAAAAAAATCAAAACCTATGAGTTTGAAGAGAAAAATGATGATGTCATTACAAAAAATCAAAAAATTTCTGACGAACCCATGTTTGTTAATGATGATGTGATAAAGGTTTTGTTAATAATCGATGATCTACTTGGAGAACTTCCCGAAAGTGTTATTAATAGATTTGCACAATCAAAAGATTTTGAACTGTATAAAAAAGTAATCATTAAATATAAATCTAAAGGAGAATTATGAGTGAATTAGAAAAACCAAAAAAGAAAAAACAAGCTCTTGAAGAATCTGAATCAAATCTGGACGAGATAAAAGAATGTAATCAGGGATTGATTCAGGAAGATGAGGTTACAGAACCAAAACAAGAACTTAAGGGATTGCTAGCAAAGGCGTTAAATAAGTTACAAAAAGAAGAACCATTGCCAACGCTTCCAATACAACCTCAAGGGGAAGAAGGAATAGAAGTAATTGAGGAAGAACAAGGATTTGGATATAAAGAACTTGGTAGTAGAAGAGTTGTTTTTGATCATAATATTAATGAATATCGTTATGAGGTAATTGAGCCGCAACTGAACGAGACAGAAAAAGAAATTAAAAACGAACTATCTCATCTGTTCAAAATGCTTGCTGACATTGACACGTTTGATATGGATGATGAAGAAAAAGAAAAATTTCTTGAAGAAACAATGGCTCAAATCATCATAGATAATGACATTAAACTTGAACCCGAACCTGAAACAGAAGGTGGTTTATTAAAAAAGGCAGAAGCCAAAAATGCAAAGGATAAGACAAAGAAACCCAAGAAAAAACAAAAAACATCAAAAAAACTGTTTGGTAAAAAAAAGAAAGAAGAAAACGATGAATCTGAAGAGGATACCCAGGAAGAACTGAAAGAAGAAGTGGAAGAAGAGATAGAAAAACCACCACTTGATGAACATTCAAAAGAAACGATTTATTATCACATATTCAGAGACTTTTTAGGGTATGGGCGAATAGATATTCTTATGCATGACGATGGAATTGAGGATATCTCATGTGATGGACCTGAACCACCAATCTTTATTCATCACCGAAAATATGAAGCAATTGAAACAAACATCTACTTTGATGAAGAAGAGGAATTAAACTCGTTTGTCGTACGTCTTTGTCAGGTTTCTGGAAAACAAATATCAATTTTTTCACCGATTGTCGATGGAAAACTCCCTGATGGATCCCGGCTTCAATCCACTCTTTCAAGAACTGTTACCAAAGGCTCCACATTTACTATTAGACGATTTAAAGAAAACCCCCTTACACCAATTGATCTACTTAGATTTCAATCACTTTCTGTTGAGATGGCTGCTTATTTTTGGATGGTCATTGAGAATAACGCCTCAATTCTTTTTTGTGGAGGGACTGCAAGTGGGAAAACAACTGCTTTAAATGCGTTGTTGCTTTTTGTTCCACTGTCACATAAAATCGTATCTATTGAGGATACACGGGAGGTTAATATCCCTCATAAGAATTGGATTGCAGGAACAACACGAAAGGGTTTTTCAACCGCTGATGATAGTAAATCAGGAAAAGACATCGATATGTTTGATCTCATTCGAGCAGCACTAAGACAACGACCACGTGTTATTATTGTTGGTGAGGTTCGAGGTAAAGAAGCATATAGTCTTTTTCAGGCAATGGCGACAGGCCATACAGCATATGCAACAGTTCACGCAAGTACGATTCATACGCTCATTCAACGACTTGAAAACCCACCGATTTCCCTACCACGTGCGCTTCTCACCTCGTTGGATGTCATCGTGTTTCAAAACGCAGTACCCATTGGTGGGAAGATGGTGCGAAGAATGACAAGTGTGACTGAAATTATAAAACTTGATAGTGATACAAATCAACTTATCTTTATGGCACCATTTACTTGGATTTCAAAGACAGATGATCGGTTTGAAAGTAGTAAGACAAGTAAAATTCTTAATAAAATCAAACAGCAAAACGACTGGAATGACGAGCAGCTTGAAGAAGAACTGGAAAACCGGATGATTGTTCTTCAGTGGATGATGAAAAAAAACGTTAATTCGTATCAAGATTTTGGCAGGATTATTGCTGATTATCATAAGTTTCCTGAAGCGGTGTTAAAAAAAGTTTTAGAGGAAATGAATCAATGAAATCAACGACGTATACAAGATTTTGCCGCCGATTGCTTGCAAATATATATGAACGACTTAATATTAGTGAAACAACAAAAAATAGACTTTTAGAGAAAGCAGATATTGCCATGCTGTATCAGGAATACTATTCAATGGTTCTTATGAATATTGTCATTGGTTTTATCGCCTCGTTTATTCCAACACTATTTCTGTATCTCTTATTTCCAAATGACATCACTGCATTACTAATTTTAATAGTCTCTGCAGTAGTTCCTCTTGTAATTGGTCTTGTTTACATTCAGCTTCCTACATCAAAAGCAAAGACTCGAGGGAAAAACATTGAACGGTATCTTCCCTATGTTGCAAATTTCATCAACACCATGTCTGTTGCAGGGATTTCTCCATCTGAAATATTTGGAACACTTTCAAGTATTGAACTTTATGGGGAGGTACAAAAAGAAGCAAAAAAAATAACAACTGAAATAGAACTCATGGGAATAGACGCAATAACGGCACTTAAAAACGCCATAGCAATCTCGCCATCGAAGAAATGGAAAGAATTTATCCAAGGAATTATTGGTGTTATTCAGTCAGGAAGTGAACTAGGGCCATATTTTGATCGATGTGTTGACCGATACATGTTTGAGGATTTAGAGGAACGAAAAAAAAACTTAGATACTCTTGCTGTTATGGCTGAAAGTTTTGTCGTAACTGTTATTGCCTTTCCGCTTTTCCTTCTCATTATTATTACAGTAATGGGGCTGACAAGCGGCGGGATATCATTTGATTTTCTCTACATCATGGCATTTTTCATACTTCCAATGTCTTATGCAGGATTTTATGTTATGATGAAATCAGGGATGGGTGAAGAGATATAAAACAAATTACTGTTGGAAAAAAATACGACGTTAACAAAAAATACGGAAAAGATAAAACATTAGAAATTATTATATGTATATCAATTGCTCTTTCATCACTTTTTTTTGTGTTCGCCTTCTTCTCATTTATCGGTGCATCTTTAATTCCTGGTGATTTTCTAACTGGTATTGATCTTGTCGTTTTTGGTGTGCTGGGTTGCATAGGCCCAATTGGATTTTACAACTATCAGAAAGAAAAACGAAAACGACTAGTACAAGAACGGTTACCTGATTTTCTAAGAGACATTGCCAACTCTTCTGCATCGGGAATGACTATTTTTGATTCACTACGCTCTACATCAGAAGGAGATTATGGAGCATTGACACCTGAGTTAAAAATAATGACGTCTCAATTATCCTGGGGTATCTCTATTGATGATGCATTTCATAATTTTGCAAAAAGAGTTAATACAAATGAGATGAAACGACTGGCTGTAACAATAACCAAGGCTCTTGAAATAGGTGGTAATACTTCATCTGTTTTTAACGCAGCAGCAAAAGAAATCGATCAAATCGTACGTGTAGAGCAGCAGAGAAGACTTGAGATGTCCATGTATAGTATGGTGATATTTATCAGTTTTTTTGTATTTCTTGCAGTTATTATTATCATTAACTCTACAATATTTGCAGCAATTTATGATCTTGGTGAACAAATGGGTGGGCAAAGTATTGGAAACATGCGCATTGCTAAAATAGATCCAGCAGAAGTGACAGACATGTTTTTTGCCTTTGTTTTTGTACAAAGTATTGGAGGGGGACTCCTTGGCGGCTTTATGATGGAAGGAAATATTTCTTCAGGAGTGCGACAGGCATTTGTTTTAGTCCTTATTTCATTAATCACTTTTAAAGTCTTTTTCTAAACTGTCAAACTGACAAAATGTCACAGAACTTTTAAATATGATCGACAACAGAAATACTATCTGTGGTTAGGAGAGATGAAAAAAAGCAACATACTTGCTAATAGTTATGCAGTATCGGAAGTAATTGGTGCAACACTTCTTGTTTTAATTGCCGTAGGTGCTGCTGCTTCTATTTATACTCAGATGCTTCCTGTTCCCATTCCTCCTTCTGAACCAAACGTTCATTTAATGGGTTCTGTTACTGAAAATGGAAATATCCTCATTGAACATATGGGTGGTGAAATATTAGACTCCTATGATGTTTATGTCAATGGTACAAATGTTTATACAAACCCGGATGATGAATCCCTAGATGTAGGTGAAATAATCCCCTCTTCTTTTCCCACTCTTCTTGATGAAGATGATTATGTGCGAATTGTTGTGTGCTCTCTTAATGATGATGGAAGTAACTCAATTGTTTTTGATGGAATACTTTTTGGACCCGGAGAACAAGATACGCTACCAGAGGTTCCACCACAAATTTATTCAATGCCTATCTCCTCACTGAGAACTAACTCTGTTGATGAGGATATCATTTGTTATAGTTCATTTTTAACACCAAACCTTGACCCTGTGACATCGTATATTTATAATTGGGCTGTTGATCGTGGTGGAGGATTTTCTTCACTTGCATCATTGTATATGCCTTTTGACGTTAATAATGCAGAAGAAACAAAAGATTATGCTGAAAACAATCCAAATGGAGCGATTTATGGATCCTTGTGGGAGAGTAATGGTGTGATAGGTGGAGCATACTCTTTTGATGGTGATGATTATATTTCACTTCCATACTGTTTTGAAGAAGATTTTCTTGACAGAATCACTGTGGAAGGATGGATTAAAACTAGTGAACCATCAGGGACAATTGTTTCATATGAAAGAGATAATTATTGGGAACTTGCCCTCTCTGGAGGGGACATTAAATGGACGACAAATGCAAGTGACGGAACAATTGATCACAATGGAGTTGCACGCGTAGATGATGATACATGGCATCATATTGCGACAACATATGATTCTTCAACAGGGGATAGTAGCATTTATGTTGATGGAATCCTAGACTCAACTGAAAACATTCATTCCTCTGGACAGGTCCTTGGCTCAGGGGATACCCCTATTGGTTTTATTGGAAAAGGTACGGGTACCGTTGATAGGGAGACAATATTTTCCACTGGTTTTGAAACACAAGATGAAAAAGATCAATGGAATGAAGACGAGGAAATTATGGGGATTACTGGCGAGGATGAATGGGAAACCTTATGGTCTGATGATTTTGAAGGTGGAAACTGGGGTGACTGGAAAGATGGCGGTGGAGACTGTACAATGTACTATAGTGGAACCTATGCTCACCAAGGAAGCTGTGCTATTAATATACAAGATAACAGTGGTTGGAGTTCAACAACATATACCGATAACATTCATGCAGATACTGCAGAATATGCTAAAATGTCAATAGATTTTTGGTGGAGAGCGCGTTCTATGGAGAATGGAGAAGATTTCTGGGTGAATTATTATGATGGCTCAACAACACATAGACTTGCAACTCTAGTTATAGGTACTGGAGAATACAGTAACAATGTGTTTTATCATACTATTTGTTCTTTTGATGAAACAGAGTACGGAGCTTTTACAGATTCTGCACAGTTTAGAATTCAATGTGATGCTAGCGGAAATTATGATGACGTTTATCTAGATGAAATCTATATTAATGCATCTACAGAAAGCCGACTTGATTATGATTTTAACCTTCGAGACTCTACTGTTTTAAACCCAAAAACTGGAACATATTCTATTGGAGGTACTGGTGAACTTGAACCCGAGTATGCTGCTTTTAATAGATCAAGTATTGACATCTCGGCATATATTAATGTTAAATTATCTGTATGGTATAGCTACAAAAATACAGAAGATGCTGATTTTTTTGGTTTTTATTACAAAGATGTTGATGGATGGGAGACAATTTTTGAGGTTGATAGTCCCGATATGGGTAGTGGGCAATCGGATTGGGTAAACGTAGAAGCAGATATTCCTAATTATGTCGATGATCTTGTTATACAGTTTAAATGGATGACTTCATCTGCAAGTGAGTATATGGCAATTGATGATTTAGCAATAACAGGAATATTGCCTTCTGGAGAAAATAATTTCACAGGACTCATTGATGAATTGAAGATATACAATGAAGTACTCTCCTCTGAGCAAATATATCAAAATTATTTACAGACAAAAGATGGTGATTCAATTCAAAATGTTATTGTTTCAGAAGAAACTTCTGTTGGGGAATTATGGAAATGTATTGTCACCCCAAATAATGGAATTATAAATGATGTTTCTACAGAATCAGATGTTTTATTGATTGTTAGTTATGAGGGTGGTGAATAAGAAATGAAAAAAAATACTCATTATGTAGTATTCATAATTATAATGCAGCTGTTGTCTTCGTTTTTGATAATCATACCACAAAATGTAATCGCAGGGTCATATGATGGTGCAGACCTTGCAAATGCGATGCTTGCTGATCCATCCACTCTTGTTAGTTCATCATATTGGGATGCCGATGGTTCAGGAACTCGACAAGGAGCTGTTATGTCTTCTCTTGGAACGATGCTTCCCACTGATGGATCCACATTTGCTCTCTTAAGCACAGGAATTGCTGGAGCAGTACCCATTACAACAAACACTGCTGATCCTGGTGATGAACGTGGGACATATTTTAGCGTACAAAATCCAAATCCCCCATGGACTCTATATGATGAAGCAGAATTAACGCTGCAACTTCAAGTGCCTGAGTATATGCATTATCTTTATTATGATGTACAGTTTTTTACTGCAGAATATCCCGATTATATTGGTACTATCTATAACGATAAATTAAGAATTACTGTTAATTCACCATCGCAAGGAACCTCAATGCATTTAATTGATGTAAACGGTGGAGATTTTGTGTTAAATTCTCATGATATACCAGATACAGGATATGACGTTTTTGCAATTAGTAAATATAGTGGTGATCCAACAAGCCCATCTGGGGTGGATTGGTTAACAAGAACACCATCAGGATATGGTGCTGATGCTGGAGCTACCGCTCTTGTCAGTAGAGAACATGCAGTATCTCCCAATGAAATAATTACGTTTACAATTGATATTAAAGATGCAGGAGATAACATCTTTGATAGTACTGCTTTTATTGATAATGTTATGTTTTCAGGATATGCAAAAACAGAGATGATTGCAAGAAAAACAGTTCAAGATTTAAACGGAGGCGATCCAGAACCTGAAGATACATTAGAATATCAAATTACCATTAGTAATATTGGAACGGCAGATCAAAGCAATAACCCTGGACTTGAGTTTGAAGATGTTATCCCTGAAAATACGGAATATGTGGCAGGATCTGCCTTAGCAGGATCAGGGACAATAGATTATGATCCTTTAGAAAATAAAATAACTTGGGATGGAGCAATACCTGCTGAATCTAGTGTTGCAATAAACTTTCAGGTGACAATAAACTCAGGGCTTCCAAATGGTTTAGAAATATCAAATCAAGGTACAGTATATTGGGATAGTAATGAGGATGGGACAAATGATGCAACAGAACTCACCGATGATCCATCTGTTGATGACAGCATAGATCAAGATGGAGATGGAGAAACAAACGACGATGACCCAACAATTGTGATTGTTTTGTCCTATGAACTGCCATCAGAAATCACTGAAGGTTTTGATGATGATGAACCTGGTGGAAAAGCAACTCAAATCTTTGAAGAAAATACTTGGTTTGAAACAACAGAGGATGCAGGAGAAAGCAACTTTGAGGTTGCTTCTGATTATTATTACAGTTCCGTACATCAATCGTTTAAAATAAAAATCAGATCAACAAGTCCAAACCAGTTTTGGAATTATTCACTCTCGCCATTAAATAGTGAGATGTCTTCATGGGAAGTATGGTTTGCCTGTGGAAATACAAGTGAAGCTTATGATCTCTATTTAGATTTTCATAACTCCGATGGAAGTGATATTTCAAGAATAAAATTCGAATACGTCCAAGAGGGAACCGAAGATCCAACTGATTACTTGCTAAAAATGTATTATTTAAAATCATCTGGAGGCTGGGAATCACTTGATTCAGATTATCCTGGTGGATATTTCTTCAATGGCGATTGGTTTAAATTGAAACTGGAGAAAAATGGAGTATCTAACATTAACTATACATTATATCGAAATGATGTTGGACAGGTGGATTTCAGCCAAGATGCAGCATTAAATGCGTTATCTCTATCAGATTTGACAAGTCTTACATGGATGAGTACAAAAAGCCCAATTGTGTGTCCAATGTTTTTCTTTGATGACCATACCATAGGTCTTACTCCCCTCACATAGATACCGAGATCAGGATTTTTTTTATTCTGGGTAGTCTGTTCTAATTTCAGAGAAAAACAAGTACTCATCAATTTGATCTTTCAATTCTTCATATTCTCCAAGTGCTTCATCATACAACCCGGTTGTCTCATTGAAAAGTTCCATAAGCATAGAGATATTTTCATTATTTCCCAAAGTGAGATTCTCAGCGATTTGACGAAGATAATTACTCGCACTATATCTTAGCAAAGTAATGTTCTGACCCGCTTTTGCAAAATTAATATATTGATCCAGAATTGTGCCATAGCGATCAGTGTACGTCTTTGCTTCTTCAAAATATGGTTTTGAAGAATCAAATTTGTCATAAGAAGTTGTATATTCAGCCATTGCACTCCAACAGTTCTCAATACATTTATTAATTGAAGCATTTGTCATATTTGCAAGAGCAGTAGTATACCAAAACAAGGCAAAATCAAAATAATAGTTTCCTACCTCACGTACTTCACGGCCAGAATCTATGGTAACAGATCCTTGGAGAAAATAATCAGTAAAGTTTTCATTTCTACTATTTATATCATCAATTTCGACAACATGTCCTTCAGTTAATATCTCTATTTTCGACTGATTAACGATATCGGCAATAAAAAACGTAATAATTACGATACCTGTCATTATTGCAACCAGCATTATAAACATGTTTCTATCAAATAACCGTGCCACAATTCTCACCACTTGCAATATAGAAAACAGTGTAACTTTATAAATCATTTGATAGCGTTTTCTCCAAAAGATTAAAGAAAGAGAACTCTTTACCCCGTCTTACAAAATGGACTGCATGTGCCCTGGTAGTGTAGTGGCCTATCATCCTAGCCTGTCGAGCTAGGGACTCGGATTCAAATTCCGGCCGGGGCGCTTTCTTATTTTTATTGGATTTCAATTAAATTTTAAATTATTCATTTTGACATTTTTGTACGATAAATATAAATAATAATAAACCCAAGTAATTATTAGAGAAGAGATGGTGAAGATGAAATATACTGTTATGATGATAATTGCAGTACTATTTTTTGTTAGTGTTTTTATTCTTATTTCACCTGTGGAGATATGTACTGCATCTGAGAATATCATATATGTGGATGATGACAATACAGCTGGCCCATGGAATGGAACACAATCTAATCCATATCAGTATATACAAGATGGAATAAATGCTGCCAATGAAAGTGATACAATATATGTATATAGTGGAACATACAGCGAAAATTTGGAAATATACAAAACAATATTTTTAAATGGATATGGGAGTGGATCAAAGACTATCAATGGTAATGATATCTATAAACATACTATAGAAATATCTGCTAACGGAGTGGAATTTTCAGGATTTACCATAAAAAACAGCGTTGGATTGAGTAACCATAAATCTTGTATATTTCTAAGTTCATCAATTAACTGTGTGATTACAAATAATATTGTAACAAATGGTGATAGTGGGATGTACTTATCTGGTTCAAGCTCTAACACTGTTAGTGACAACACAATCGAAGATAACGATGCACATGGTTTAGTAATATCAACATCTAACAACAATACAATACAAGAAAATGCAATCCAAAATAATGGTAATTATGGCATCTTTATTTCTTTTAGCTCCCCATCCAATGAAATATATAAAAATACCATCACTGGAAACAATGGATTTGGCCTAAGAACTGTTTCTTCTAACAACACTATACATCAAAATGTTTTTTCTGATAATATAGGAGAAAATGCTTACGATTCTGGTTCAAACAAGTGGAGCCATAATTTCAAAGGAAACTATTGGAACGACTACAATGATTATGACACCAATGGAGATGGAATAGGAGATAATCCTTATCTAATAAATGGAGGAAGTAACCAAGACTTGCATCCTCTTGGAGATTTCTTAAGTTTAAATCAAAATCCCAAGGCACATATTGATTCTATCAGTCCAAATCCAACAACAGAGGGAAAAGAAATAAGTTTTAATGGACATGGAACAGATGATGGTACAATAGTAGAGTGGGAATGGAGATCCAGTATAAATGGAAAATTCGGATCTATAGAAGATATATCTTATTCAGATTTATCCGTTGGGACACATACCATTAAATTCAGAGTAAAGGATGATGAAGATCAATGGTCAGAATATGCAGAAGAGATAATTACAATAAACTCCCAAGAAGTCCAAGAAAATCAAAAACCTACTGCAACAATTATTAAACCAGATCCGAGTACTACAACAACAGTGACATCAGGTGAATCGATATACTTACACGGTATTGGAACAGATTATGATGGGACTATTGCAGAATATAGCTGGCGGTCCAGTAAAGATGGCGTCTTTAATAAAAATTCGACCTGTACCAAATCTGATTTTTCAGTCGGAACACATACAATATATTTCAAAGTAAAAGACAATCAAGGAAAATGGTCAAACGAAGATTCATTAATTATTACTATAGCTGCTATATCGTCCTCTCCAAATGAGCCTCCAACTCCAGATACTGGGGGACCTTACGCAGGATATGTAAATACATCCATATCATTTGATGCTTCCAAAAGTTCAGATATAGATGGAGATGACATTATTTCATATGAATGGGATTTTGGAGATGAAACAAGTGGAAATGGAGTAGTCACCAGTCACACATATGCTTTTAGTGGCAATTATACTGTAAAACTAACAGTAGCTGATAACCAAGACAAAACATCTACAATCTCAACATATGTTAACATAATCACACAATCATCAGATCAAAATAAAGATGATGAGAAAAATGATAATACTAATACACCAGGATTTGAACTTATCCTTGCCATAACTGCCATGATAATTATACTGATCAAGAAACGACATGCATAGTTTTAAAACGATTATTTGTGGTAGAGATTTAACCTTATTTAGTATAGAAAATCACTCTTTTCCAGTACAAAAGATTCTCTTCACCACCACCCCCATATTTGAATCCATCCAATAGACTCCAGAAATAAATATATGTCCATTGAAACAGGATCTATAAGTCCTTGCCAATCAATCTGTAGTGGTGAGAGTGTCCATTCAAGATTGAAATCTTCTGCCTTTAAAGGTTCAGCGATTATCCCTATTCCAACACCCTCTGCCCTTATTTCTATCTCAACATTTGCTACTGGATCCCAATTGGTATCAATTGCTACGAATCCAGACATATCTAGATACCATGAAAATGAAAGATACTCAGATGTCATCTCAGCACTTATGTTTGCTATCCAATTATACATCTTGAGGTGAATATCAACACCAGGACCCTTAGTTTTTACTAATGTAAAACTTCCAGGTTGTGAAAGATTCCATGTCGCTGTTAAATTTGACGATTCCAGATTACTTATTGACAAATTAACTTCTGGATCGATTAAGGAATCTTTAAGAAAAAAGTCCGTACCTTCAGACTCAATATCTATCGAACAAAAACCATTTTGAAGACCTGGATTCCACTCTGCAGATATTCTTCTTGGAGTATTTTTAACGATAGCATATCTGAATTCTCCAGGAAAATCAGTTTCGACTCTTAACTCGGTATCATACATTTCTTCACTTTCATATAAAAGTTCTCCACCTCCCTGATTAAAAGGAGATAATTCAAGCATAAATGACATTTTATTTGGAAGTTTGTCAATAACAAATGTTGTCTTCCCTTCCTCACCACCATCAACCTTTCTAAGTGTGGTAGTCACAGTTGAATTTGATCCTGAATATCTAATAAATTCATATTGCCATAATCCCTCAGATTTCGTAGGTTTATATTCTATATGTGTCTCAATCGGAGGATCAAATTCGATCGAGAAATCTCTTTCAATATTATCCCCTCTATATTTAGCAAGCATTACTATTTCCTTGCCATAATTGCCACTATCGTAGTTTGGAATCACATCTAGCTTATACCCAATTCCCTTCTGGGTTGGATAATATAAAATCGTTAAGGTTACAGTCACTGAATCAGGTATCTCATTACCTTCAATATCTGGAGACCAATAACCAACTTGTACCTCATTTTCACCAAAAGTCGTCTCGAGAGTTACAGTAAAGTTTTCATTCTTTATGTCTTCGGTAATTCTATCAATAGTAAGATAAAAAATTGCACCAAAAGCAATAACAGGTTCAAATTCTATCCATGGAAATATAAGATATTTAATTTCAATATCCTTGCCACCTACACCAGTACCACTATCATTATCAACATCAATATTATCAATTCTAATCCAGTTTAGTTCCTTTGATTTTTCTACTTCCCCACATTTGGTATGAATCATAACGTTAAATAAATCATTTAAGAGATTTTTTTCATTTACTTTGTTATTCATCCCTTCAATAAGTCTGTTATTTCGAAACCTGTCTGAAAATTTAGAACTATTTTCCTTGACATCATTTCCACTGACATAAAAGTTTGTGGAAATACTACTAGCTAAACCAGAGAGTAGTAATATACAAATCAGCGTAAATATAACCAATATGGTAAATTTTCTTTTTTTCAACACTATGCTTTTTTTCTCCATATGTCTCCCCATTATTTAATGGGCGTTATTATATAAAAAACTATGTGTCAGTTTAACACGAAATAATATTCTATTTTTACAATAAAAAACATTATTTCAACATTTAGTCGAATTTGAAAACTAATAGAAAAGAATATATATTATAAGATACAAATTAATATACAATGATAAGAATAATTTTTGAGATAATGGGGAGAGGGGATTTATTATTATGAAAATTATAACTTTAGAAGACATGTCAAAAGCAATAGCAAACAGGGTAGGAATAGACAGAATCAAAGCCAAGCGAGTTGCCGGATTTGTCATGGATCTATTTGGATATGATGACCGTATTATAGATAATATCCTTGAGCCAGAAGACAGGCAACTGTTTTATATTTTAGAAGCAGAAGGAATGCTCACAACTGGGAGAGAAGAAACAACTTTGTACGATGGAAGGGGATGGTTGACACACTATTGGCAACTTAAGAAAAATACTATTTTAAAATATGCAAAAGAAGGAGTCAAAAGAGATAGGAATAAACTAACTATTAAAAGAAAAGACAAAAATATATCAGTGAGAAATATTTATAGTAATCTCTCAGAAGAAGTTTGGAATGGCAGAAAAATAAATAGAAAAATAATCCATCAGTAATTTTTAATGGAAGTTTTTAAAATCTCCATTTTTTCGAGATATTCTAATATCGCACGATATTATGAACCTTTTCCAAATATGTTAGAATGATTAATCAGCTTTTAACATTCACATATGACGCCAAACCTACAATAATGTTTTTATCTGCTATCCCTAGAAAATTGTTAGCTGTACCACTATGAGCCCCGCCTGTATTATACGTGCCATCTAGACCTACAGAAACACAAAATCCTGTAGAATATTCCCAATTAATATCACCAAAAACAGATGATTTAGGTTCTGGATTTTCCGAAATATGTATTCTGTCTGCATTAACCAATTTTTTATTTATGTCTGATTGAGTTTCTGCAACATATCCAGTTCCGTAAGCCAAAACAAAACACATTCTGTTTTCAAATCCTCCGATTCTTCCCCAATTTTCAACGTATACCCACACTTCATGTGTCCATGTTTGTCCTGATTTATCATATACTTGTGCTCTTACCATAACATTAACACCAGCAGGCTGAGGATCATTTGAAATAGGATGTATAATTGACTTTGCTCCAACATCACATTCCCATTCATATGGTGGCGTATCATCAACATATGGAAGAATACCTGGTCGTTCTCCAAACGGTTCAATATCAAACTCGACCCTGTCAATCTCTGCATTATCTGTTGCGTCTGCCCTAACCCAAAATGGTACATTCACTTTTTGTTCGTTTGTCGGATCAGTTATCTCTACATACGGACGTTCTGCATCAATTTTTATATTTAGTTTATTTTCTGGTTTATTTCTATTTTCTACATTATTAGATTTATCCTCAGACCAAAAATTTACTTCCCATTGCCCCATCCAGTTGGATCCCTGTGAAGTAGCAAGATGTATGCCACTTGCTTCATTATATTCTTGAGTTGATCCATAATTCAGTGTATAATATGTTTTATCTATACCGCTACCCGTATCCTCAGGGAAATCTTCTGCATGAAGCCAAATCGTTACTCCTTCACTTGTATACCATTCATTATCTTCTTTAATACCATCAATAAAATCAATCTCCGTCCGTGGTGGTTCTTCATCTTTCCCAACATATCTTACAGCCCAGCGATCAAGAGTTGACGTATCTGATGGATCTGTACGCGTCAAGTGAGCCCTAAGACAAATACTTCCAGAACCTAGTGATGAAATGTCCACTCCAGAGCTTACATCAGAAATTAGAACAGTATTGCCATTCCCATCCAGAATATCAAATGTAACACCTCCATCAAAAACTGCATCAAAATCATACCAGTGAAGGATATTGTCAAAATCGATTTCTCTTGAAGTTAATTGGGCTTCTAAAATAAGTTGTTTTTCATTTCCAATGGTACATGTTACCTCTGATCCGCCTAAAGCATTTAGATGCCATATGTTACCATATGTGTCAGGCATACCGTTAAATGGAGGTGCATAATCAACACGTGTATCTTCCCAAGTTACAAATATTTCGTTGTTATTAACTGCTATATTTGCCCAATCAGCAACTGCTGAACTACTTGCCGATAGCTGGATATCACCATCATAAACCTCTCCATCTTGAGATATAAATTTACCCCATATATTTCCACCACCATTATAGGAAACAAAGAACGATGTTGAAAGATATGGTACGATATCAGTTCGCACAAAATTACCCGCTCTAATTTTAAACATGGTAGGTCCAACAGCATTTCCTGATTCATCTAGTAGTTTACCCCATACATCTCCATCCCAATCTCCAGAACTAATGTCTCCTTCATTCCATGTAATGAGGAAACGTCTTGTTTCCTCAGAAAATGCAACACAAGGGAAATTATAATCCGTATTTGAATTACTATTGGTGAGTTTCATGGGCTGATTACCAGAAGCAGGTCCTATGCAGTTCAGATCGCTATCAAACATTCCAACCCATATATCAAAGGGACCACTATTAGGTGATTCTCCTTCCTCCCATACAATCATATATTGCTCATTGACAGAATCAAATGCGACCCATGGTTCACTTTGACTGTTTGCTGCGTTACAAATTGTTTTTTCATCCCCAATTTGATTGCCATTTATATCATAGATTTTTCCATAAATATTATAATTATTTCTGGTCTGTCGTGAATCTTCCCAAACAACTAAGAATCGGTTATTAATCGAATCAAACGCAACATTTGGGTCTGCCTGAATGTCAGATTCGTCACAAATAAGAATTTGACTTCCAACATCTCCATTCAGGGTAACCATTTTTCCAAGTATTCTCATAGTGGATGCATCGGTAGATACTGCATAGTGTTCCCATGTAACAAAAAATTTACCTCCACCATAGACAACTGAAGGGTTTTCATGATGCCATTGTTCACCCTGCCCACTTCGAATTGTGAAATCCTCATTTATAGCATTTCCATTGGTATCAAAAATTGATCCCCTTATACTTTGTTTATAGAATAGTATACCATTACCAGGCGCTTGACCCTCTTCCCACACTACTAGAAATCGACTGTCTCCATATGCAACATCTGGATCCCAAGCACCCTCTGAATAAATATGGGTTGATACCTTTTCATCATTTGCCCATTCTTCATCCCAATCAGAAAACACACTATAAAAATCACTTTGATCTGTTGTACCAGGATTTCCATAAAACATATACATATTACTTTGACCTACTGGAAGAGATGGGAATTTAACCCATACTATTGCCGAATTAACATTTTTATCTTCTATCCAATAGTCAAGCCAAATAGTCTCATAATCTTCATGTTTAAATCTTATATCTCCATAGTACGATTGCATATCTGAATCGTAATCAACTATGAGACGAACTGCATAATTGTCAAGTATTTGACCTACATTATTTTTAACAGTAACTAATTTCATCTTTGTCCAACTAGAATCGTCCCATATAGAATAAGTATTTTTCATACTTACAATACCATCAGCAGTTTCATAATCATATGACTTGGTAGAATCTATCCACTGTTCATTATCAAAATCATCCTCCCAAGTATAAAGATAATCATATGATAATAACATTCCCGATGATTTATCCCAAGTTTGATTTGTAGTATGGTCTATCTTAATCATTGCTTGAGTTGCAGACATTGTAATCAATGCAGCAAATAGCAGGATAACCACTAGCTTACCTAATTTCCTATTCTCATCGTTTTTTTTCATTATATTTCCCCCAATTATTATGGTGGATTAATCCAATCCTCTACATTATAATACCATTCACCATTCAATAAAAGATTCAGGTCTGCATCACCATATACATCAATAACAGGCCAAATATATAAAAGCAAATTATACCAATACCATTCTACACAAACATATATTCCAGCATTAGATAGAGAAGCTTCTGCACCCCATATATCCTGATATGTAAAATATAAATTCATATTATCAATGCTTTCTTCATTGGTATTTTCATTGATTTTAAAATAACCTGGATCATCAGAACTGTCTCCCTGTTTCCAGTCCCAACTCAAATCAAAATGTGGATTGTTTGTTAATTCTACATAACCATGAAAATCAATACCTTCTGCCTGATCATCTAAGTTAAAATCAAGTCGAATAGGGTCATCCTGCTGAAAATCTATTTCCATGTATCCAACCTGGCCAGTTATCCAATCAAAATCAAGACTGGACGATTTTCCTTCAAGATTTATGTTAAATTGAAGTCCTTTAATCGTATCAATAATACCATTAAAATCCAAATTATTGATTTTGGGTTGTTCTCCAGAAATGTCGATATCCCAATCAGCCTGGATATTATCTGCTGAGATTTCATCAACTATGAGTTCTAATCTTTTTACACTTATATCTTCCCCACTATTACTAATACGAAGAGTATTTCCAATAATTTTATTAGATGTGTCAAAGTTGAAATATCCATCTTCAGCAATCTTAAAACTGGTTGTTATGTAACCCTCACGGATTTCCAATTTATTGTAGATTTCAAAACCACCAAATTCTAGATTGACCTCGATAGGGTCAAAACCACCAATGTACCCTCTAGAAGCATACGCATATCCAGACAATTGACCCCAAAAAAGTTTTCCTTCAACTGATGCATCAGCAGGAATATCTGTTACCTTAACAATAGGTATAGCGTCCTCATCAGGTTCATTTGCAAAATTAGGTAGATATACGCTGATTTCATCCATATTTTCGCTACAATCATGCCAGAGTCTCCCATAAATATAATTATTAGGGTTAAGAATATTTTCAAGATCAACATTCACAATTGTTTCCGCACCCAACTCTACCGAACTAGGAATGCTATCTTTAGGGATATTAATAAACACAGAGTCAGGATCACTATTAGGATCAGTCTTAGGATAATATATGCTAATCTCACCAAGATTACTACTCATATCAAGATTAACAGCAACACCAGGTCTAACCGTTAATAAACCAATCCTATTTGCATATAATGATGCTCTAGCCTCCAAATCAATGCTTGGAATATCACTAATCTCGATAAATGTAACATCTTCATCTGAAGGATTAGATTTTGGATAGAAAATTGTTAACTCATCAATATCACTGTTCATATTAAGCTCAATATCACCACCAAAAACAACATCAATCATATTTGGGCCTGCTACGACAAAATTAAGATCTACATCCCAGCCAAAATCAATACTAGTAGGTATACCATTCATTTTTACTTTCTCTTCAAAACCTAAAGCATTTATTTCTATACCAATATTATGTTTATGACTTGCCCTGTAGTGAAAACCTCCGCCTAATAAATCGCTATTTATTATATCAAGATCAAACATTAACCATCTCCCAGTTGTTGCCAAATTACTATCGATTCTATCAAAAGTTAACGAAAGTGAAGGTACATTCTCCCCACTTCCTTCAAGTATATCAGCTGAAAATGTAACTTTTGTTTCTCCACTATAACTCTTTTGATCGAAGTAATAGTACACACATCCATCTGTTGGAATGAATTTTGTAATTAAATAAACTGCAGGATCAAATTCAACTGAAAACGCTATATCATATTGAATTGCATCAGAATCTCCATCAGATGCCTGAAAACCATATAATAATTCAATAGGGTCTGTTCCGCCAGGGTCCATTTTATGCTGAAAAACAGTAGGATTAAAAATACTGCCACTCTGCCAACTCCAACTAAGGCTTTTAGCAAAAGAAAAACTTTTTTCAACTAGCAACGGTATTTTCTGACCTTCTGGAGAGCGATACCCTGAACCTATAGAAATATAATCTTCATTACCATCAGATATCAGTGGAGCAACATCTCTATTATGTAAGACCTTCCATATATTTTCTTCATCGAAAGTGCTCATTATTTTCTTAAATATATTTTCTAATAGAGTAAAACGCTCATTTCCCATCTGATTGTCTAATTTTTCAATGAGCCAACTAAGAAAAAATTCAGGCTGATAATTATAATTTGAAAATTCTCTAGAATCAGATAGACTATGTGACAATGATTTGGATTTTCCTGGCGCATTTATGAGACCATAGTTAACTCTTAAATCAGACCAAACTTCAAACTCTCCATCTTCATCCTGAATGCCACCATTTGGCATCTGTCGTACTCTAAAACGTGATTCGAGAGACCTGGCATCAGTTCCACCGGGATATCTAATAACTGACCAATAAAAACCTACGATTACTTCTACATCATTTTCTGAGTCACTATCTATATTAAAATTAAGTATCTCTCCATATTCTGGATGTTTAAGGAATTTTTCTGAAAAATCGTCTATGGAAATATCAACTTGTTTATCAAAAGTCTGACCATTATATTCTAAACGAACCCACCACTCAAGTAAACTATCTCTATTAATGTTCATCCAAGGAATATCAATAGTTTTCTCAACTTGATTGCATGTTTCATACTTGTTAGTATCCATATTCAAATATTTATTAACAGTTTTTTCTAAAGAATTTACACTTGATTGCATATCGTTGGTATATACACTAGAAATAATGTTAACTTCTTCAAAATTAGATTTTGCTAATACAGAACCAACGGTTCCAGACATGCTAACCAATAACATACTAATAATTAAAATTACCTCTATTCTTTTTCTCATATGATATTCACCTCTTCTCAATAAATATATTTTTGTTCCTTATGGTATAAATTTTTTTGGGTAACTTGAGTTTTGACTTACGACGCTTACTTTTACCCATACATAAGAAAACATTCATTGTTTATCCTATTCCTATGTATCCAAATTATATAATTTAAATCTTAAATATAAAATGTTGCATCATTAATTTGTGCAAAGTAAGAAATTAAGTTCATAATCATTGTATTATGCACTATTTTCATAATAAATCTAATTTTATATGTATTTCCTTATTCAAAAGATTTTTTCTCCATATTTTAATTTTTCATTATTATAGCCCACAAAAAAGAAATTTTTATAAACATTATAGAAAATATGAAAAATTTGATTAACACGTTTTTAATTCATTTATTAAATAAAATGTAAGGTGGTTTGACAGCGTACCGGGAACCTATGACTTTCAAACAGTGAAGTTTACCG
>RCNB010000653.1_pt1 | contig 22689 bp, 23 predicted proteins | sample 2041321 | NCBI WGS metagenome assembly RCNB01 (sample SAMN09708232, study PRJNA481090) | Marine sediment metagenome, whole genome shotgun sequencing project. | reverse complement strand
ACCGTTGTTTTTTTTTTCGTACTGAAGGGCGGTCCCCTTTGGCCCCCGCCATTTTTTTACCACATTTCCCGCATTCGCGCGGCGACATCAATCTGCCGGTCGGAGCGCAATTTAAACTGTCCGGCACGTACGTCCGAACGCCCCTCAAACCGCTTTTCCATGGTCGCAAGCAAGCGCTCCGTCATGAAGCGACTGCGCGCTCCGTAGACATGCTTGTCACCATCCCGGCGCTGCTGTGTCACGTGAAAGCGAAGCGGCGCGATCAACGATAAGGACTGTTTCGCGCGTGTCATCGCAACGTACAAGAGCCGGCGTTCTTCCTCGATCATTTCGGGCTTTCCCGTCGCGAACTCAGAGGGGAAGTTTCCATCGGATACGTTGAGAACGAATACAGACTCCCACTCTTGCCCTTTCGCCGAATGCACCGTCGACAAAATCAGATAGTCCTCATCCAACAAAGGATCACCCGCGAGATCACCCGCCGCCGACGGCGGGTCCAAGGTCAATTCGGTCAGGAAACGCTCGCGCGTCGGGTAGCGTCCGGAGATCTGCTCGAGTTGTTCGAGGTCCGCTTCACGAGTTTCCAGTCCATCGTAAATCCGCTCCAGATACGGTTGGTACCAACGCCGCACAGCGGATAACTGCGACTGCCACATTTGCTCATCGAATTCGGCACTGGACAGTGACGTCAGTAAGTCACAAAAGGCCGGCCACTCTGCGCCAGCCGCGGCCGGAGGGCGAAACTCGCGCAGTGCAGAAAACAGATGATCACCAACGGCCAAATGCTCAAAACATCGTGCCGCGTTTACCGGGCCCATTCCAGGCATGAGTTTCAACACCCTGAAAGCCGCGACCTCGTTCTTCGGATTTTCCGCCCACTTCAATACCGACAACAGGTCCTTGACGTGTGCCGCCTCCAGGAATTTAAGGCCGCCGTATTTCACGTAGGGGATGTTGCGCCGTACGAGCTCCAGTTCCAGACGGTCGCTATGATGCGAACCTCGAAACAGAACCGCCTGATCCTGCAAGCGCATGCCAAGTTCTCGATTTTGCAGAATCGACTCGACGACATACTCCGCTTCTGCATCACTGTCTTCCACAGTAACGTAACGCGGTTTTTCGCCGTCCCGGCGCTCGGAAAAAAGATTTTTCTTGTACTGCCGTTCGCTTTCCGCAATCAGGCAATTTGCACTATCGAGTACGGGTTGAGTCGAGCGGTAATTTTGCTCCAGGGTAATGACTCGCGCGCTCGGCATGTACTGATCCGGAAAACCAAGAATATTTTCAACCTCGGCCGCGCGAAAAGAATATATAGACTGCGCGTCGTCTCCAACGACGGTCATCCCTTGCCCGTCCGGCTTCAGTGCATTCAATATCCTGGCTTGCGTCAGGTTTGTGTCCTGGTACTCATCGACCAGTACATGGTCGAACGACGATCCGATTTGCTCGGCGAACTCCTGCTCAGCCACCAGGTGACTCCAGTACAAAAGCAAGTCATCGTAATCGAGCGTCTGATTCTGCTGTTTTCGAATGACGTAATGGCGGAAGAGTTCAGCCAGTTCATCGGCCCAGTCGCTGCACCAGGGATACGTGGCATCCAGAATTTCAGCCAACGGCCGTCCTGTATTGACGCAGCGCGAATAAATAGCGAGGCACGTGTCCTTTTTGGGAAACCGTCGAGACGTCCGGGTGAACTTCAACTCATGGCGCACAACATCGATCATGTCGGCAGCATCGCCCCGGTCGAGGACCGAAAACCCCGGATCGAGTGCGAGATTGTGTGCGAAACGACGCAGCAGACGATTAGCAATTGAATGGAAAGTCCCGGACCACGGTAGTCCGCCTGAGGGCATTACGGCCGCGCCCATTCCCTTGGTGGCCAAACGAACGATCGATTCGACACGTCGCGTCATTTCCTGCGACGCCCGGCGCGTGAATGTCAGCAACAAAATACGCTCCGGGCTCACACCAGAAATCACCAGGTGCGCGACTCTGTGAGCCAAGGTCATCGTCTTGCCGGTACCCGCTCCCGCAATAACCAGCAGCGGTCCCGAGGAGAAAGTACCGGTATCGGCAGGTTCGCCATACTCGGCAGCCTGCCGCTGTGCCTTGTTCAGCGTTCCAAGATGGTCAAAGGCCTCTGTCGCAAGCTGCACGGCACTTCCTCGCAAAAGTCTGTATTTTTATACAGTACTGTATGTATTTACAAGGGTTGAGACAGAAAGCTTTCGATTTGCCCCGCGAGGCGATCCGGGGCCTCGAAGTGAATCATGTGGCCAACCCCAGGAACGGTGCCGGATTGGCTGTTCGGGAATGGCAAATTCGCGGCACTGCCAAATTGAGTGGCAAATGGACTCAACTCCCCGCTGATCAGCAAGACGTCCGCGGTAATCTCTCGCCAGCATGCCTCCGCCTCGGCCCGCCGATACAACACCGGATTCGGCAGCTTGTGATTGGGGCTCGCGCGCAGGCGGACCCGGCCGTCGTCTTCGTAAGCCCATTCACGTGCAACGAAGTCGGCCTGCGCTTCGCTCAATGCCGGATTTCGCTTTCGTATTTTTGATGCGAGACTTTGCATGTCTTTATAGGTCGAAAATGAAATCTGACTCAGCCCTGCTTCAATCCATTGACGATAACGTGTCGGCGCGTCCTCAGTATCCGAATCTGCCAGTCCGAAGCCTTCGATATTGACGATCCTGGAAACCCGTTCCGGCATGGTACCGCCATACAAAGAACACACATTCGCGCCCATGCTGTGGCCGACCAGCGATACAGGTGCCCGGGGCGAGTAGTGATCGAGAAGTGCGTGTAAATCGGCCAGATAATCCGGAAACCAGTAGGAGGCACTGCTATCCACCGTCCGCCCGAAGCCCCGCCAATCGGGTGCAATCACCCGCCAATCAGATTCCAGAGCATCAACAACAAACTGGAACGTTGAGCCCATATCGGCCCAGCCGTGCAGATAAAAACAAAGCGGTGCGTCTTCGTTACCCCACTCGTTCACACAATACTCGATGCCTCGAATAGTCAGCGTGCGGGTCTTTCTTGCGACGCGCGGTTGGTATTTTTGATTGTCGGTCATCACCAGGAGCCATACGCTGTCTTCGCAGCACTCATTACTATGTTACGTCAGGTCGTGTATAAAACAGCATGAATCCTCAAATGAAGCTATAAGAACCGAAGAATGACTGCATGACGTTCGAGATCGCGATGGTCCTCGGCATACTGGTTATATCGCTAGTACTTTTTATTAGCGAAGTAATCCGTATGGACGTCGTTGCGCTACTCGTCCTCGGCGCACTCGCGGTCACGGGCCTGGTCGACTCGAATCAGGCCTTTGCAGGCTTCAGCAATAGCGCCGTAATTACAGTCTGGGCAATGTTCATTCTCAGCGAAGGCCTGACCCGCACCGGCATCGCGGACATCATTGGACGCCAGGTGATGCGTCTTGGCGGCCATCGCGAAGTGACGCTCATCTTTGTCATCATGATCACCGGCGCCGTTCTATCCGCCTTCATGAATAACATCGGCGTTGCCGCCCTGATGCTCCCGGTTGTCGTCGAAGTCGCACGACGGACCGGCGTGGCCGCGTCTCGATTGTTGATGCCACTGGCGTATTCAACGCTTCTCGGTGGCCTCATGACGCTGATTGGTACGCCGCCCAACCTGTTGATCAGTGAATCTCTTGTGCTCGGCGGATACGAGCCGTTCGGTCTATTCGATTTTACGCCAATGGGCGGAATCGTCATGGTCATCGGCGTGGTATTTGTTGTTGTGGGCGGGCGCTTTCTTTTGCCCAAATACAGCGCCAAGCATGGCAAGCACGTTAGTCAGCGAAGCCTGCGTTCGCGTTACAAATTGCAAGAACGCACATTCATGATGCACGTGCCAATGAATTCGGTTTTGGTCGGGAAAACACTCAGTGAAACCCGTATCGGTGCATCAACCGGATTGATCATCCTGTCGCTGTTACGTAATGGTCGAAATGAAACGCTACCCAGACGCCAGACCGTCATTCGCGGAGGCGACGGTTTACTGGTGCAGGGTCGTATCGATCAGTTTCGCGAGTTACGCCGTTGGAGCGATCTGGTTATCGAACGTGAATCGTCCGTTCTCAAGTCCATGGTCGCGTCGAAGGTCATCTACGCTTCGGTGGTACTAACAGAAGGATCACCCGTTGTATCGGAACTGATCCGACATGCCGCTTTCAGGACGCGTTTTGATGTTGCCGTCGTCGGCATTCTTCGCAAAGGGAAATACCGCCTGACCAATCTTGCTTACGTTCCCCTCAGAGCGGGAGACCAGCTGCTGGTGCAGGGCGAGGTTGATGCGATCGGCCGCCTTGAAAAGGTTTCGGACTTTCAGGACGTCACGATTTATTCACCGGAACAATTGCAGGAAACCTACCAAACGGACGAGAGAATGTTCGTCGTCCGGGTGCCCAAAGACAGCGATCTCGCGGAAGAGACTCTGCGAAAAAGCCGTCTGGCCGATGTATTCGACTTTCGGGTACAGGCGATATTTCGTGACGGTGAGCTTACGGTCATGCCGCGCGGCGACGAAATTTTGCTCGGTGGGGATCTTTTGTTGATCGAGGGCCAGCAAACCGATCTCGATGTACTCCGCGGCATGCAGGAACTGGAGATTGACACCAAGGTGCCGGGCAATCTTGGCTCGCTCGAGTCTGACCGATTGACATTGATGGACGCGACGCTCGACCCACGAACGTCGCTGGCGGGCCGAACCGTTGGCGCAATGAACTTCCGCGAACGCTACGGCATCGAGCTCGCTGGCATATGGCGAGAGGGAGAAACCATCGGAACCGAGCTCGCGGACGAACGCATGCAAATTGGGGACGCACTGTTGCTCCTGGGTCCTCGCGCTCGGCTGAAGTTGCTGACGTCGGATTCCGATTTTCTGGTTCTCACGCCGTTAGGGCAGAAACCGCCGGACACCCGTAAAGCGCCGCTTGCCGCGCTCATCATGGCGGCAGTGGTCGGCTCGGTTATGGCCGGCTACGCGCCGATTTCTGTCGCGGCCGTTATCGGCGGCACCATCATGGTGCTGACCGGCTGCCTGAACATGGAACAGGCCTACCGCGCCATAGACTGGCGAGCCATTTTCCTGATCGCTGGAATGTTGCCACTTGGAACCGCTATGCAAGAAAGCGGCGCGGCAGTTTATCTGGCCAATCAGGTAATGAGCTTACTCGGCGATGCGGGGCCATGGCCGGTCATTATGGGTCTTTATATATTGACAGCGATGGCGACGATGATTATTCCGACGGCCGCGCTCGTTGTTCTTATGTCGCCAATTGTTTTGTCCGCCATGTCGGAAATGGGGCTGCAGCCTGAAACCGCGATGATGGCTGTCGCCATGGCCGCGTCTGCAAGCTTCACCAGTCCGATCTCGCATCCGGCAAATATCCTCGTTATGGGCCCCGGCGGCTATCGATTCGTTGATTACCTGAAAGTCGGCGTGCCGCTCACCATCGTCGTCTTCATTACCGTCATGTTCTTGCTGCCGATACTGTGGCCGCTGGTGCCGGTCTAGGTGAGCGCCTTGTTGTTTTTTCTGGAGTCACATCGTGGTTGAAAAAGTCGTCATCGTCGGCGCTGGACACGCGGCTGGCCAGCTGATTGCATCGCTTAAGCAACGAAAGTTTGCGGGCGATATTGTGCTTATTGGCGATGAGCCGTACTTACCGTATCAGCGTCCACCTCTTTCGAAGAAGTTTCTTGCAGGAGAATTGGCGGCCGATCGACTCTACGTCAAACCGGAAAGTTTCTATGAGGATTCGCAGATAGAAGTGCGCCTCGAAACACGAGTCACAGAAATCGACCGCGAGCGGAAAATACTCAAAACAGACAGCGATGACGAGATTCAATACGACAAATTGATTCTCGCGCTTGGGTCACGGGTTCGCCAAATACCCATTGACGGTGCTGATCTCGACGGAGTGCACTATCTTCGAAGCATCGCCGACGTCGATGGCATCCGAGATGAAATCGGCAACAAGAAGAACGCGGTGATTGTCGGGGCGGGCTATATCGGTCTGGAAGTTGCCGCTGTGATTCGCCAGCTGGGCCTTGATGTCACCGTTGTGGAAGTGGCCGACCGGGTTATGAGTCGCGTCGTCTCTCCCGAAATCTCGGACTTCTACCAGATTGAACACAGCACTCAGGGAGTCCGGCTGCGCCTCTCTACAGGCGTATCGGCATTTCGCGGTGATGGTCGTGTTGAAGCCGTGGAGACTGACGACGGAGAACTGATACCGGCAGATTTTGTCGTGGTCGGGATCGGCATTGATCCGAATACGGAAATCGCAAGCGCAGCAGGTCTTATTGTTGACGACGGGATTGTCGTCGATGACCGTTGTCAGAGTAGTGACTCCGACATTTTCGCGGTGGGAGATTGCACGAACCATCCGAACACGATTTACGATCGCCGCCTACGGCTCGAGTCGGTACACAATGCATTGGAACAAGCCAAGACCGCTGTCAACAATATTTGTGGTGTCGAGTCGCACTACTCGCAAGTACCGTGGTTCTGGTCTGATCAGTACGATTTGAAGCTGCAAATTGCGGGCATATCCGAAGGCTATGACGATGTCGTCATTCGAGGCAACCCAGCCAATCGTTCATTCGCCTGTCTGTATCTGTATGAGGGAAGACTCATTGCGACCGATGCCGTTAATTCGCCGAAGGAATTCGTGCAGTCAAAAGCGTTGATCGCGGCCGGAACGAAGGTCGACCGCGAAAAACTGGGGAACACCGAGGTGGAACTCAAAGACCTGTCTGTATAGACGCTATTCTTCTTCGACGGATTTGAGGTCCTGATCCGGCAACTCGATCAACAGTTGTCCCTCAGCCGCAACGGCACCACCATCCACGCGCCATGCACGAACCGAAAGCGACTCGACACCGAGCATCGCAAGACCCTGGAACTCGCCAGAACCGCCGGTCACTCTTGCAGTATCCAGTGCACCAGGACCCGACGTCATGTTGCCGAGCCAGGCTCCCTTCCAGGTGCCGGCCGAATTTCTATACGCGGGAAAAACTACGTCTCGCAAGTAATTCCAGTAGTTCTCTGTTTGCTCGATAAAGAACCCGCCGCGGCCAGGCAAATACACATACCAAACGCTGTCGACCAACGCCTGACCCTCGAAAAGTCGTGTCTTCTCCGATGCCGATGAAAATTTAATGCCAAGGCCGGCCGGCTGACTTCGAGCATCCCAGAGTACCGTCGCCATCGCAGATGTCTGCCTAATCGGCAATTCCCAGAGCTGCAGGACCTTTTCGGGATGTGGGTTGATGCGTGACTCGCCGTCATTGGAATACACGATCGCGTCCGAGGCAACCGCTGTGTAGCCCAATGTCACTGTCTGCGAATCGGTAACCGCCAACGGCGACAAGGCCGGTTTATTGATAAACGGGTTATACGCAATACCAGCGACAAATATTGCCGCGCCTGTCAGGAGCCCGAGAAGTAGTACGATAATGTATTTCATTCGAGCGATCCCTGACCGTTGTCACTCTCAAACTCGTCGACACGCTTTGCTGTACCGACATAGGTCGCCAACAGTTCGATCCGGCCGGCTGGCGCATCCACCTCGCCGGAGGTATCGGATACCCAGCGCTCAGCAACGCTTCCGATCAGCGGCTCAAAGTCCCGCGATCCAGTACGAATTTGGCCTATCCGATGTCCGTTTTCCTGTGGAGTCGATTCCATATTCACATAGAGCGACCCTCTGGCTGGCAAGTGAATTATCCAATCGATCACATCGGAGTCTTCCTCTTTGGCAACCGTTCGCGCCGCAACGCCAACAACAGTGTCACGAGCGTTGCGAATCTTGAATATCTCTGTGCTGACGTTCGCGAGGATGGGATCGTCTGGCCACATCAGGCCGACGGGCAGGCCCGAAGCCTCGCCCGCAGCGCCGACCATCACCCTGTCCATTGGAACATTGATGTGAAACGACTCGTGGTTACCGCCGTTTGGCATGACGGTGATTATCGACATCTCTCGATGTTGATCCACGACTGGAATCGCGTACAGCGCTCCGGCTGCAGCCGCTACTCCCAGCAAAATTCCGAAAATAAATGTCTTTAGCAAAACAATTTCACCACGCAATATCTGTATGTACTGATCGTACCGCAGCAAGTTTAGTTAAATTAGGCTTGCGGCAACAACGAATGCGGCCTGTTTTGTGACAGACCGCACACGAATCAGCCATGGAACATGCTGATTTTCCAGCAATTCAATCTTTCGGGGCCATTTGCGGTGTCTGGCGGTCCCGGTACAATTCGTCAGCCTTGAGGGAAAACCACAGGATTCGATCGATAATGACATTACCCATTTGTTTGTGGTCAGGTCCCAGAAACGTCTCGACCGCCTTGATGTACAGCTTTGCTCAGCGGCAGGATGTACGAGTTGTCGATGAACCGCTCTATGGACACTATCTACGAATCAGCGGTGCGGGCCACCCAGGACGTCAGGACATCATTGACGCGATGAATTGCGATGGGGATGCAGTCACACGAGACCTTCTGTGTCAGCAATCACTGGATTCGTCACGCATACTTTTCATCAAACATATGGCACACCATCTGCGCGATCTGGATCTCGACTTCCTGCGTGAGACGCGCAATGTATTTCTCGTTCGCGACCCCCGGGAAATGTTGCCTTCCCTTGCGGTTCAGCTGCCCCGGGCCTCTCTGCCTGACACGGGCCTGCAACGTCAATGGGAGCTGTTTGACGAGATGGCAAACCGTGACCAAAACCCAATCGTGCTGGACTCTCGTGAGCTCTTGCTGAACCCCGAAAGCGTATTGCGGCAGCTTTGCGCGCATCTCGATCTGGAGTTTGACCCCGGCATGCTGCAGTGGGACGCAGGCGCTCGTAAGGAGGATGGCGTGTGGGCGCCACACTGGTATCACGCCGTGCACAAGAGCACCGGATTCGCGACCTATCAAGCCAAGACCGGTTTTCCGGACCATTTGCAGGCATTGTTCGAGGAATGCCTGCCCTGGTATGAAAAACTCTACAAACATTCGCTGCGCGCTAGTGCGGCAGGAGAACAATGTGAATCTTCCTGATCCGAGAAATGCCGATATTCTGGTCCACGTTGGCGGAGCGCTGAAGCCCCGAGCCCAAGCGATGGTCTCCGTTTTTGACAGCGCCGTACAAGGCGGTGATGCGGTATGGGAAGGGCTTCGAGTTTACAACGGTCGAATCGCTGAACTTGACGGTCACCTCGAACGTCTACAGAACTCGGCCAAGACGCTGGCATTCGAAGGCGTTCCCTCCTCTGACGAGGTTCGCACCGCAGTCTTCGATACGCTTGAAGCGAATGGCATGCACGACAATGCTCACATTCGATTGACATTGACGCGCGGTGAAAAAGTTACGTCAGGTATGAACCCGCGATTTAATCAGTCCGGTTGCACACTAATCGTGCTGGCGGAATGGAAGCCGCCGGTTTACTCCGACGACGGAATCCGGGTGATTACCGCCTCCACTCGACGCAATACGCCCGAGTGTCTGGACTCGAAAATACATCACAACAATCTACTCAATAATATTCTCGCCTCCATTGAAGCAAACGTTGCCGGTGCTGATGCAGCCGTAATGTTGGACGTGAATGGATTCATTTCCGAAACGAACGATACAAACATCTTTCTCATAAACGACGGAGAGGTATTAACACCGCACGCAGACAGTTGCCTGCCCGGGCTTACGCGAAAAATGATTCTCCGCATCTGCCGCGGCGAAGATATTCCGGCTCAGGAAAGAAACCTGTCGCTAACGGAGCTTTATACCGCTGACGAAGCATTCACCAGCGGAACTATGGGTGAGTTGACGCCCGTACTCGAGGCCGACGGGCGAACAATTGGCAACGGCGAATCCGGCGACTTCACCAAAAGACTTCAGAAGCTGCACCGAACATTCGCGTATGAGAACGGCTCACCGCTGCCGTTTTAGCCAAAGTACTGCGACAAGTATTCGTCCAAACCGATCGAGTCGCCCACTTCAATCTCTGCTTGCCGCTGAATTGACTCGCTGGCTTCTTTCCGGAGCATATCGCTTGACGCTTCGTTCGGTTGAGCGATCGACGCGAAGTAGTCTCGATGGCTGCGAGCCATCGCCAGCGCAAACCCAAAGAACCCGGTGTTTTCGCTTTCCATCTCAGCGATAATTCGAGCGGAAGGTGTCAATTTCGGCTGATCAACGAGCTTCTGCATCAATCGAACAGCATCCGAGTAGGCGTCATTGTCATCGTGCCTGTCGATCTCTTCAGCAACAGCAAGTACACCATCGATTATCTCGTGCGCCCATTCCTTCACCGATATGGCGCGGCCGTTTCGAGAAAGGCGGAATTCGGGATCGCGGCCTTGCTTGGCGGTTTGCGCCTGATTGCTGGCAATTTCTCGAAGCTCGTCCTCATCAAATTTGGGGCTATCCGCGAGCAGGCAATAGATGAGGAAAGCCTCCATGAAGCGCATTGCGTTCTGATTGATCCCGCAAGGGTCAAACAGGTTGATGTCCAGAGAACGAACTTCGACATACTCGATGCCGCCGCGCTGCAGTGCCGCCGTCGGTCGCTCACCCGACGTCGCCACTCGTTTTGGCCTTACCGGCGAATAGAACTCGTTTTCGATCTGTAACAAATTCGCATTCAATTGTCGGTAGCGGCCATCGACTTTGATGCCGATTTCTTCATACGATGGCTCTGGTGTTTCGATAGCCGCACTCAAGTCCCGAACGTACTCGTCGAGGCTGTTTAAAGAGATATTGATGCGTGACTGGTTTTGATTGGTGTAGCCGAGATCGCTCATTCGTAGCGACGTCCCAAAGGGCGCGAAGTAAGTTTCGTCATTGAACGACTGCATCGATGAGACATCTCCACTGCCGAAGGATTTACAAAGAGCCGGTGATGCACCGAAAAGGTAAAGAACAATCCAACCCATGCGCTGAAAATTTCTGATCAGAGCAAGATATTGTTCCGAGCGAAATATATCGACGTCGGTCGTGTCGCCGAGTAAGTCACGATAGGCCGGCCAGAACGATTTGGGAACAGAGTAGTTGAAATGCACGCCGGCGATGCTTTGCATTTGTCGGCCGTACCGATACCCAAGGCCGCGCCGATAGATCGTTTTCATTTGCCCAACGTTCGACGTGCCATACCGGGCTAAAGGAATGCCATCGTCGTCCGGAATTCGGCACGGCATGCTGGCTGGCCACAACATCTCGTCACCGAGCTCTGAATAGGTAAACTGATGGATATCACAAACGCAGCGCAACGCTTCCCAGGTCGTCGTGAAAGCGGGCGTTACGAACTCCAGCAACGCCTCGGAAAAATCAGTAGTGATGTACCGGTTGGTTAACGCGGAGCCCAGGCCGATAGGATGTTCGAGCATCGACAGGCTGCCATCATCAGCAACTCGCAGCGATTCTTTTTCGATTCCTTTCAGTCCGCCATACAACAAATCGCCGCCTGTGGCGGCGATGGAGCTCAATCGTTTTTCGAAATTCTGATTCAATAAACTTTCCTGTATCCGGCGGTTACCGCCGCGGTCAGTTTTACCATAAGAGTGCGGCACACGCGCAGTATAGAGGGTAGTATTCGCTCGGTCTTTCACTTTACAAACTTGCGGGGCTCAAACTGCATGAACGATTCCAGGCTCAGACGTATGCGTGACCAATCTTCAGGAAAAGCCACCTTGATCAATGAGGGCTGCAAAATTAGCGGCGAAATCACGGGCAACGGCGACTTCATGGTGAACGGGGAGGTTTCTGGCGATTGTGACGTCAGCGGAACAGTAACACTGGCTGGAAATGGCTATTGGCAAGGGTCTATCCGGGCGCACAACGTCATCGTAGCCGGCCATATCGAGGGCGATATTGTCGCCAGGGGTAAGGTAGAAATTGTCCGAACCGCCAAAATTTCCGGGACCGTAACGGGCGAAGCCATCGCAGTCGCCGAAGGCGCTGTCGTTGAAGGTGTAATGAAGACAACGGGACAATCCGAGCCGCTCGAGTTCACCGAGAAACGCGACGACTGAATCCAATAAATAGTCCATTTCGGATAGTTTTATTTTGGCGACATGCCTAGTGCTACACTGAGCACTGTTTTTCGGCCGAATAATAATTACGAAATGATCGGCAACAGAACCCCACGGTTGTTCCTGCTGGCAGCGCTCCTCAGCGTCGCTGTAGCCGGCAGCATGCTGTCTGTGTTTTACGGACAATATCGATGGCTTGCACGTCAGATTGTCGATACGGGCGCGGCCGAATACAGCCAGCTGGACCGGGACAGTTTTGAACGTCGTAGCCGATCGCGATTGCATACGGCCGCCGACAGCCTGGTCGCACTCGGAGACAAGCAAGACAAATCCTCGATACTGATCGCTCTCAACACCGTATTGATCGAAAACAGGAATATGGTCGGGGTCCGTTACGTCGATCGCAACGATCAGGCTTTTCTCGCGGGCAGCTATCCTCAGACTCAGGATGATGCGCAGACAACTTGGCTTGCTGAGCACCTTCTGATTCGCTATCCGGTTATGTTCGATGAACTCGAAGCCGGCGTCTTGTCCGGTTCCTTCGACCTCACCGACTTGCACGCCGAATCTGCACGGTTTGAAGCCAAACTCGCCACCACTGAAGCCGAGAGCCGGCGAGTCAGTTATTTATGGACCGCCGCGGGAACGCTGGCGACATTGCTCCTTTGCGGGGGCGTGGTTTGGCTGGTTGCTCGCAGTCAGAACGAACGGATTCGTCAGCTCAGAGTGCAGGCAGAAAAACTCCGCGATGCGGACTTCGGCGAACCCGTTCTGATATCCCGGCATGACGAGCTCGGCGACCTCGCAGCGGTTTTCAACGACATGCGTCAGCGATTGAGGGTGACGACTCATTCTCGTGACTACGTCGATAGCATTCTTTCAGGAATGAACGAGGCCATCATTGTGACGGGTGATCAGGGCAACATTACTCGAATCAATACGGCGACGACTCACCTGCTGGGTTACGACGAAGACGAGTTGATCGATACCAACATTGATTACATCGTCAATACCAGCAAAAATCGCTCTCTCGCGGACGACGCGCCGTCCGGCCTTCCGAAAGAGGCTGTCTTCGAAACCAAGTTCGGTGAAGCGATCCCTGTTTCGTACACCTGCTCTGTTGTTGACGCCGATGACGGCTCTCCCGCCCGACGCATTTATGCTGCTCAGAATATTACGGAAAGGCAGCGCGCTGAGAAACGTATCCGTTATCTTGCGCGAATTGACCCGCTGACTAAAATCCCGAATCGGATGCAGTTTCAACACCTCTTGCAACGTGGGATCGCTCGCTCCAGGCGCGCTGGTAAATCGCTGTGTCTATTCTATATCGACGTCGACTATTTCAAAGAAATCAACGACACGTTTGGTCACCTCGCGGGTGATACGACGCTTGAGACCGTCGCTGAACGACTTTCCGCCGCCCTGCCAGATCGTTCTGTCATTGGGCGACTCGCCGGCGACGAATTTGCAGTCATCGTTGACGGACTGGCGCCGGACGAATTGGGCATCGTTGAAACCAGCGAGCTCGTACAGAAGCTGTTAAATCGCCTCGCGGATCCATTCTTTGTCCAGGGCCACGAAGTGTTCATGACCGCCAGCGCGGGCGTCGCTTACTACCCCAAGGATGCCGCGAACGTCATCGACCTTATTCGAAACGCTGACGCTGCGCTTTATCATTCGAAAAAGGCCGGCGGCAACATGTTCTCGTACTATGCACCAAAGATGAACGAGGCTTCCGTCGAACGCCTGATGACGAAGAGTAAATTAAAGCGCGCTTTCGAACGCGACGAATTACTCGTACATTATCAACCGAAATACAACCTGGAGACGGGTGAGGTCTTCGGCGCAGAGGCGCTTGTGCGTTGGGAGCTGCCGGAGCGCGGGCTTATTTTGCCTTCGGACTTTATCCCGATCGCCGAGGATTCCAATCTCATCATTGAAATCGGTGAGTGGGTTTTGGACAAAGTCTGCGAAGATTTCCGTTTGTGGCAACGATCCGTATCATCGCCGGGCCGGGTTTCGGTAAACCTGTCACTCAAGCAACTCAGGCAGTTGAATTTCGTCAGCCGCATTTCGTCGATCATGCGCGGCCATGAAGTATCACCAACCTCCCTGGAACTGGAAATTACTGAAACAACATTGATGGAGAATCCCGAACGGACGATCAAGATGCTCGATGAGTTGTATGGCCTCGGTTTACACCTGGCGATCGATGACTTCGGTACCGGGTATTCCTCTCTGAGCGCTTTGCAACAGTTTCCGATCAGCACCCTGAAGATCGATCAATCCTTCGTTCGCAATATCGTCAGCAATCCAGACGATGCCACGATCGTCGACACGATCATTCAAATGGGCCGCAACCTGAACATGGACGTTGTAGCAGAAGGGGTCGAAGAGGAAGCGCAGCTGATTTTCCTTCAAAAACTGGGATGTACGTATGTCCAGGGACTGCTTTTTGGGGCGCCGATGAGCTCGGACAACTACCTGCAACTCTTATTGGCTCAGGCGGACGGCACTGATACCTATCGGGCGCTATTTGCCTGACTTCACTCCGGCCCGACAACGTGATTAAATTAGCGCTACATTCTTAACTGTTCGCGGTATTACCGCAGAACTCAAACGAAGCTGACTCAATGACAAACATTAAAAACATACTGATTGCTACAACGCTCATCCTTGCCGCGCCGTTCGTCTTTGCTTGCGATTATCCTGCGCCTCCCAAGAACCTTCCTGACGGTGCTTCCTCCACAAAGGATGAAATGCTGGTTGGCGTTAAGCTGATCTCGGCCTATCAGGAAGATATGGCAACCTATCTTGCCTGCGTAGAAGCGGATGAGGTTGTCGCAGTGCAGGCTCTGGCTGACGATGATGAAGAAGGCAAGAAGCAACGCGCGATGATGTTCGAGAAGAAGTACAATGCCGCGGTTGAAGAGCAGATGCGTGCGGTTGAAGAGTTCAACGCCGAAATTCGCGCTTACAAGTCTCGCGCCAACTAGCAGAAACCGGCTCGTTAACGCAAAACGCCCGTCCATAGACGGGCGTTTTTGTTGGCGGCTTGCTTCTAAAGATTGTCGATTTCGCGACCAATATCGCGCTTATTCTCCGTGACAATTCTTTCGAGAACTCGAATTCGCTCTTCCAGCATTTCGATCCTTGCCAGCGACTCCTCAAGCTCGGGATCGTGCTGTTTCTCTTTTTGTTTTGCTTTTAGGTACTTTTGATAGGTATCTGCCGCCATCACTACGGCAACGATACATACGACATAAAACATAGTGTTCATTGGCGCATCCCTTTGCGGTGTCCGTGAATCAAAGTCTGCTCAATTCCTGATCAATTTGAAATCGCTTCGACGTCACATGTTTTTCCAATCGCGCCAGCCGCTCGTCAAGTGACTGGCAACGGTGATTGATTACCGTCGCAACAGACGGTTTCTGGGCCTCGGCGTATTTCTCGTCTCTACGCGCCTTTTCTCTACGCGCTTTTTCTCTGCGAGACTTGCGACGGCGCCCGAATCCTCTTTCCGTCGCGGCATCGTAGGTCCTGCTTGAGGCAGATGGAACCAGAAACACAATCGCGAGGTACCCGATGATCGCAAATGGCATCGCCATCAAGAAAGCGATGAACGTCAGAAAGCGCGTCACCTTCAAGTTAAAGCCCAGATAGCCCGCCACGCCGGCACAGACTCCACCCAGGACCGCCCGATCGGCGTCGCGGTAGAATCGACCGTGGGTTTCTGCGTTCATTGCGATCATAAGTGCCTCCAGTGATCACGTTTGTAACGATGCCAGAATTCGTTCTCGCTATTGTGCCCCGAATACACCAACGGCTTTTCCTTGATCAGTAAGGTCGCCCCCAGGTACAGCGCTGCGGTTAGCCAGAAAAACAGCAGTAATGAAATCAACGCGATTATTCTTACGGTACCGGCGCGAAAATTGAAACGATCTGCCAGTCCGGCGCAAACACCAAAGACCCAACCATTCTCTCGATCCCTGTAAAAACCGCGCCAGGGGCCGTAATCAGTATTCCAGGTGTCTCGACTCATGGTTCCCTCCTCCATGTTTTTCTTGTCCGCACAGTGACTATTCGACCTCCGCGGTGGCAGGCGTTTCTGCCGCAACTCGTCGCTTCAACGCATCGAGTTCTTCCTTTACTGATTCTTCTGCTTCCAGACTTGCGAATTCATGGTTCAGGTCTTTTGGCAGTCCGAGGTCATACGCCTCAACACGACCTTCAACGTCATCGATGCGTCGCGTGTACTGCTCAAACCGCACCATGGCATCGTCAATCTTGTAATCGTGGATCTTCTTTCGCGCCGCCAAACGGCTATTCGCGGTCTTGTGTCTGGACAGTAGTGCCTTCTGTCTTGTCTTGGCGTCATCGAGTTTGCTCTCTAGCCGCGCTATGTCCTCATTGAGCTTGGCGAGTCCCTCGTCGACAGCTAGATAGTCCTGCTTCAAGACATCGACAGCTGCTGCTGCTCGTGATTTTTCGACCAGGGCTGCCTTGGCAAGGTCCTCACGACCTTTGCGCAGTGCCAACTCGGCCTTCATGTCCCAATCATTTAAATCACGATCCAGGGTTTCGATCTTGCGATTAAGGTCTTTCTTGTCCGCTATGGATCGTGCGGCGGCTGAACGAACCTCGACCAGCGTGTCCTCCATTTCTTGAATCATCAACCTGACGATCTTTTCCGGATCCTCTGCCTTATCCAGTATCGCGTTGATATTGGAGTTCACGATGTCGCTGAATCTCGTGAATATGCCCATGGTGTTTCCTCTTTTGTGTTTGAACCCTGACTGTATAATTGCAGCAATCGTGCCAAGTTGACCGAAACCACGTAAGGCATTGTTTTACAATGATATTAGAAGCCTTTCTGGAACGAATACGCAGTTCCGAATTGGCGATTTTGACTAATAGTTCGCTTTTTACGCTAACTTTTGGCTAAATAGACCAATGCCTTCAAGCCCGCAATCACAACAAATCATCGGCGAAGCGCCTGTATTCCTCGAAATGCTGGAGCACGTTTCCCGCGCGGCGCCGCTTTCCAAGCCGGTGCTTGTCGTCGGCGAGCGAGGGACCGGCAAGGAACTGATCGCATCGCGACTGCACTTTCTCTCCGACCGCTGGGAGCAAAGCGTCGTCAAGGTGAACTGCGCAGCGCTGACTGAATCGATTCTGGAGTCGGAACTATTCGGGCACGAAGCCGGGGCGTTCACAGGCGCCTCCAAAACCCATATCGGTCACTTCGAACGAGCCGACGGGGGCACGCTTATCCTCGATGAAATCGCTACGATTTCATTGCGCATGCAGGAAAAGATTCTTCGAACCATTGAATATGGCGAAGTCCAGCGCGTTGGTGGCAGTGAAACACTGAGTGTCGATGTTCGCATCGTCGGATCAACGAACGCGGACTTGCCGCGTCTGGCAGCCGACGGAGGCTTCCGCAAAGATCTACTGGACCGACTCGCTTTCGACGTCATCACGGTACCGCCTTTACGCGAACGGGTTGAGGACATCATGCCACTGGCACATGCGTTTGCAATAAATATGGCCAGCGAACTGAGGTGGAGCTATTTCCCGGGTTTCAGTTCGCGTGCCTCGTCTGCTTTGTTGAGGAATCGCTGGCCCGGCAATGTTCGCGAACTGAAAAATACCATTGAACGCAGTGTCTATCGGTCAGCCGATCAGGACCAGGTCATCGCAAATCTCGCACTCGACCCCTTCGATACGCCGTTCAAAATAGAAACGCCTCAAACCGGGAATGCTGGCCCCGCCGCAGCTCCACGCCGAGCACCCTTATTGCCGGCGGACCTGTCGCAGCGCTTAGTCGATACGGAAGTGAGTTTGTTGAACGCCGCGCTTGAGAAAGCGCGATTCAATCAGCGCATGGCGGCGGATTTGCTGGGACTGAGCTATCACCAGTTCCGGGGCAAGCTGCGAAAATTCAATATTCGCAGCAAGCCCTGAAACGGGTAGCTTCGATCTAACTCTCGTCGCGAAAGCGGCGAACGTAAATCGCGCCAAATGATAATAGCCCGCAGACGATCAATCCGGCCCACATGGATGTGCTCGTCAAGAACCTTCCTATATCTATGTGTCCGAGCACACTTACCATTTGCTCATTCACCTCAAATTTATCTTCATCGAAGAATGCCTCGATATCGACTCCGGAGTGAATGGGTATTGACGACAATCGCCCCCAGACGACTTTGGCAAATTCGCCGCTTGAGTTAAAAATTCCTTCCAGCATCGGAATCAACACAAGCGGTAAGAACGCCATCATGAAAGGCGCGCGCTTCGTATAAGCCGAAACGAACAGAAACCAACCGACGAAAGGTGACATCCATATCGCTGCGGCATACACGATGATTAGCAAAGACAGCCAGTCGCTGAACAGCGTTGCGGAACCCCAAATGAGCATGCCCGCATCACCGCCCTTTATCGAAACCCATACACTGGTAACAATAAGGTTGACCAAATGCGTACCTATAATTGCGATGATTGATGCCGCCGGAATAACCAGCAACGCAACCATCAGTTTCGAGACCACGGTCTCGGCGTCAGTGACCGGTAACGACCGCCAAAACAATATGCTCTTGTCCTTACGTTCCGCATATAGAGAATCGAGCGAATAAAAAATTGTCAGGATACCCAACGCCAGAAAAAACAGGCCTGAGGATCCAAAAAACAGAGCGGACAGCGCGGCTTTGCGCTCTGTCTCACCGGCAAGATTCTGAGCACCGAAAAGTGCAAGATCAAGTTCCTGTGCGAATTCGCCGGCAAACATCAACGCTGTCAGGGTTCCCAGTATCGAAATGGCCGCGATTGCGATAGGCGTTAACCAAATCGAGCGGTGCTCCCAGATCTCGCGTTTGATCAGTGCTATTTGATGAGTGATCATGATCGCGCTCCCTTGACCTTAGCCACGAAGAGATCTGCAACCGATGGCGTCCTTAGCTCGCCGAGTCCTTCGAGATGCTCGCGGCTGATACCTTCAAACAACATCACGGACTTGCCGAACATCTTCCCCTCGGCGATCGGTCCCAGACCTCGTGCACGATCGGCCTGGTCACCCGATGTTGATACTTCAACGTAGGTGTCGCCGAGCGTCTCCATCGGAGAATCGAGCAGGATCTTCCCATCGTTAATGAACATGATGTCCGTCAAGAGATTCTCAACTTCCTCAACCTGATGAGTGGTGACCAGGATTGTGCGTTCCTCGTCGAAATAATCGTTCAGGAGATTCGCGTAAAACTCCTTACGGAAAATGATGTCCAGGCCGAGCGTTGGCTCATCAAGCACCAGCAACTTCGCGTCAATGGACATGATGATCGACAGATGCAACTGCGTAACCATACCTTTTGACAGCTCTTTGACTCTGGAGTCAGACTTGATCTTCGTTTGCAGCAGCAACTCTTCAGCCCGCTTGCGGGAGAAATTCGGATGGATCGCCTCGACGTAGTCCAGCAACTGCGTAACCCGTATCCATCGCGGCAAAACGGCAACGTCGGCGATGAAGCAAATATTCTGCATCAGCTCCTTACGCTGCTTGAAAGGATTCAGGCCCATCACCGACAACTCACCATCACAATCAGTCAGGCCAAGTAGCGCCTTGAGCAAAGTAGTCTTGCCGGCGCCGTTAGGGCCGATTAATCCGAGAATTTTACCGGCCTCTATTTCAAAGCTGACATTGTCGACGGCGGCAAATGAACCGAAATGCTTGGTGACTCCCTGCGCACTTACCAAACTACTCATTCTCCCCTCCAGAGTCCTTAGATGATTTGATTGATTCTGCTTGTTTCAGCAAATCGGCCGGATCCAGCTCCAGGCGCTCGATAGTCGCAAGAACGTGCGGCCACTCTATGTCGAGAAATTTCTTGCGCTCTGCCTTCAAGAGCTTGATACGTGCACCCTCGTTGATGAACATGCCTCTGCCACGCTTCTTTTCAACCAGACCTTCGTCAACCAGCTCCTGGTAGCCTTTCAGTACCGTTAGCGGATTGAGCCTGTACTCGGCGGCAACATTTCTGACGGAGGGCAAGGCATCACCATCCCCGAGCACCTCCTCCAAAATCATGGCAACAACCCGGTCACGCAGTTGTCGATAGATCGGCTGATCTTCATTCCATTTTGGATCCATTAATGATATTTCCTGGTTCTTTTACTGGGTTTACGTGCAACAACACGTAAAAGGCGCCGGCCCATTAATGCGGGCCGGCGCGAAAATTCCGTCGCTACTTTACTCGTCTTCGCCACGGAAATGACTCAAGTCGGTGACTACGGCGATGCTGACTTTCATCGCCTGATCGCCTATGTGGCCGTCGAAATCGAACATGATTCGACCATCCACTACCGCGATCGGTGCGATCGGTCCTTTATTGGCCGCCGCATAGGTACTCGCATCTGCCTGTCCCGCCACCAACGCCACAACCATTAGCAGCATGACTGCGAGGCTGACATAGTTGTTAAAATGTATGGATGGTTTGGACATTTTCCTTCTCCGAGGCTCCCCGCCTCTTAGTGAACTAGTGTTATAGTTGACTATAACACTGAGATTTCTGATTGCAAGCCTTTTGTGCACATTTCTAACCCGTCGGGCCCCGTCGGATCGTTTAATAAAGAGGGATACACAAGAGGAACCAGAATGACTCTCAGCAGGGAAGCCCTGACCTACCCTTCGACTTCTGCCCCGTCTGCCCTTTGCACGAGGCCAGCGCTGGCCTATCCTCACCCTATGGATCACACCCCTGAAGACAGCGCGCTGATGTTGCGGTACAAGGACGGCGATTCTGCGGCCTTTGAAACACTGTATCGGCGCCATAACGACGCTTTGTATCGCTATTTGCTGCGCCTTTGCCGTCATCGAGCCACCGCCGAGGATGTTTTTCAGGAAGTTTGGGGGAAAATTATCAAGGCTCGGGCCAGCTACCGCCCGACCGCGAAATTCACGACCTTCATGTACCGGGTCGCGCACAATTGCTTCATCGATCACGTACGCCGCAATAAAAGGCACAGCAATAACGTCGAGCTTGAACCCGAGTCTTATGCCGATGCGTCGGAGCTACCGGATACGCTGGCCGAGCGCAGTCTGGCGAAAGAGCGCCTGGTTCTGGCATTGCATGACTTGCCGGAGGAGCAACGAGACGCCTTCCTGTTGCACGAAGAAGCCGGGCTCAGTATCGATCAGATCGCTTCGGTCACCGGCTGTAACCGCGAGACCGCGAAGAGTCGCGTCCGTTATGCGGTGACGAAGCTGCGCACCGCAATTGAGGAACCACAATGACTACCGAGCGGGAAAAGGGCGAGATGGACAAACTCGTCAGGGAGACGTATCGCGAGCTCGGCGTCGAAAAGGCGCCCGAGTATCTGAACCAGAATATCCTGCGAATGGCCGCAGCAGACGGCAAGCTCGGCCGTTCGAACGGCTTTCTTCTCGGAGCCTGGATGAAGCCAGTTGCCTGGGCCGCAACCATTGGGCTGAGTCTTGCGATCGTACTGGAGCTGACCGAAGTACCAACCACCGCGGTACCGCTGGACAGCGAAGAATCCATAGCGGAAGACTTCATAGCCAAGGACAAGCAGGCGCTGGAACGAGCCGAGGAACGAATGCGCCAGCAGAATGGAGCTAATCAACAGGGTGCCCGTGAAGATGAGTTTGTTCACGACGCAAGCGCTGCAGTCCGCGAAAACAAACTCGCTCGCCGACCTGCTGCATCGGTACCGATGTCTGAATCCGAACCCGTACCCGGACTGATGCTCGACGATCGAGCCATGTCAGACGTGGACGTCGCGAGCAGCGACGTGAAAAAGGAATCCGCTTCAAATGCATCTCCCGAGCCGGTCATCGATCAGCCGGTTCGAAGAAAAGTGGCTGCCGATGAAGTCGCGGCACAGGAACGGATTTCCGGGTTAGTCATGTCATCGGTGGCTCTCGAGTCTGAACTAGACGGATTCTGCGATCCGGAAGCCCGAAAATCGGCTGGCGACTGGCTAGCCTGCATCGAAGACCTGCGCGCGTCCGGAGCGACAGAACAGGCCGATCTCGAATATGAGGCCTATATTCTCGAATACCCGGCCGAATCGGGCGCGAATAAGTAGTCAACACCAGTGCCTGACGGTGCCGCCGGTGCTAAAATTGCCGGCCCTAATTACTTCGTAACCCAGTGCAGGAACTAAACAATGAAAGCACCCGTTCGCGTCACCATTACCGGCGCTGCTGGCCAGATTGGCTACCAGCTGGCATTCCGCATCGCTTCAGGCCAGATGTTGGGCCCAGATCAGCCGGTCATCTTGCAACTGCTTGAAATTCCACCTGCTTTGCCCGCATTGCAAGGCGTGGTTATGGAGCTTGATGATTGTGCATTCAGCACACTTGCCGGAATTGTCGGCACTGATGAGCCGGATGTTGCATTCAAAGACAGCGATTACGCGCTACTGGTCGGCGCGCGACCTCGCGGTCCTGGCATGGAACGCAAAGACCTTCTCGAAGCAAACGCCGCGATATTCTCGGTCCAGGGCAAGGCGATGAATGCTCACGCGAATCGCGATATCAAGGTCCTCGTTGTCGGCAACCCGGCCAATACCAATGCACTGATCGCCAGTAGCAACGCGCCGGATATCGACC
>RCNB010000652.1_pt1 | contig 22692 bp, 20 predicted proteins | sample 2041321 | NCBI WGS metagenome assembly RCNB01 (sample SAMN09708232, study PRJNA481090) | Marine sediment metagenome, whole genome shotgun sequencing project. | reverse complement strand
GGGAAGTACGTGCGCACACGCATAAACTCTGTGTCGGCGCAAAGCAGTTGTTGCTTGCTAAGTAAGTCACAGGCCTGAGCTAAAGCGTCGGTCGTATCGACAAATAAGTATTTTGTGCTAGTCATAGTGTGCGAGTGTAGAGGAATATGCTGCACAATGTATGTTGTTGGTTATAGTGTTAGCTGCGATGCCTTATGTCGGTATTTAGGGTGTTGGTATTTAGGGTTTTAATTCAATGCAGTTTGGAATCTGAATTTTCATTTTCCGACTTTGAGGTCGAGATGCATGCTTAAGTTGTTGGAACTGTTTTGGCTGATTGCCCGCCGCAAGCTCGGGCCTGAGGATGTGCCTTCATCACTTTTCCTGCTGCAGTCGACGGTTTTTGCGTACATGGTTCTGCAAGTGCCGCTGCTATGGCGTCAGGGCAGTATTACAGTAGCTGCCGGTATTAGTGTCGTTGCAGACGCAGCATTTGTTTTTTTGTTTACTTGGGTGCTGTTGCGGATTACAGGGAAACTGCCCAGATATCTGCAGACGATGACCGCATTTTTTGGAACCGGTAGCGTAATAACGATTCTCGCATTACCAATCACGTATTTTTATCTGAGCATCCCGGAAGGCAGCGAACTATTAGTCCTGCCCTTCCTCGCGTTAATTGGTATCGTGATTTGGTCTGTTATTGTGAATGCTCATATTTTTAGTAGGGCAATATCACGCAGCTTGTTTGAAGGTGTTGGGATAGCTTTGCTGTATTTTGTCATTAATTTTCAATTGCTCGAGGCGATTCCTAAGTAGTACTTAGGGGCAGCCGAAGTAAGGGTTTAGCTGATATGCATATTCATATTTTGGGTATCTGTGGAACGTTCATGGGTGGTATTGCCGCCATTGCCAGACAGGCAGGGTTTACGGTAACCGGTTCAGATCGGCAGGTGTACCCTCCAATGAGTGATCAGTTGCGTGAACTCGGAATCGATGTCATCGAGGGTTTTGACCCGGACCAGCTTGATCTGAAACCCGACCTGATTGTTATTGGTAACGTGATGAGTCGCGGCGTGCCGATTATTGAAGAAATACTGAATCGTAAGCTGCCATTTTGTTCGGCACCCGAGTGGTTGTATGACTACGTTTTGAAAGATCGTCATGTTATTGCTATATCGGGTACGCATGGCAAGACCACAACGACGAGCATGGTGGCGTGGATATTGGAACATGCGGGTTTTGACCCGGGGTATTTAGTTGGCGGTGTACCCGCTAATTTTGATGTTTCGGCAAGACTGGGCTCTGACCCATATTTCGTGATCGAGGCGGATGAGTACGACACGGCATTTTTTAATAAGCAGGCTAAGTTTCTCAACTACCGACCATCAACTCTGGTTATAAACAATATTGAGTTTGATCACGCCGATATTTATAAAGATATCGATGCAATACTCTGGCAGTTTCATCAGTTATTGCGAATGCTGCCTGGCAATGGTGCGTGTATAGCCCGGGCTAACGATGAAAATATCGATCAGTTATTGGAGGCAGGCTGCTGGACGCCGATGACCCGCTTCATTTCGGGTGAGGCCGCAGGCGGCTGGTCGGTTCGGTCAGATGGCAACAACGGTTTGCAAGTCTATCTTGATGATGAGTTACAAGGTGAATGCTACTGGCCGCATCCTGGCGAATACAATCTTGAAAATGCGCTGGCGGCATTATTGGCAGTAATCGCTGCAGGCGTGTCTTTAGACGATGCATTGTCAGGGCTTGCAACCTTTAAGGGTGTTAAGCGCCGGATGGAGTTGTTGGGTGATTTTGGTGGAGTGCGTTTGTACGATGACTTTGCTCATCATCCCACCGCGATACGTCGCAGCGTAGAGGGTATGAAGCTGCACTCCGATGGCCGGGTGCTTGCTGTCCTTGAGCCTCGTTCAAACACGATGAAAATGGGCGTTCACGCGGGCCAGATTTCTGCTGCCCTCGAGCCAGCAGACAAATCCTGGCTGCTGCAGCCTTCGGGTCTGGACTGGCAGCTGAAGGATGTCCTGGATGAAAAGCTCAATGCTGAAATTTGCATGTCTGCGGAGGCGATTGTGGCTGATGTCGTTGCTGCAGCAGAGCCTGGTGATGCGATCTTGATTATGAGCAATGGCAGTTTCGATGGAATATATGGCTTATTCAGGGCATCTCTGACGACAGCCTTTTCTGCACCAGAGTAGATATAGGCTCGATTGATTTGACGCTAGGGCTTCTCCGTCGCATAGTGTTATTGATAGTCTCAGTAGAGTACCGCTGAGTTACCAGAAATAAGCTAGGCTACATACTTGAGTACAATTTCCATACCGCTGTTTCCTCTGCGCACCGTTCTGTTTCCGGACGGGCCTTTGCCGCTGCGTGTCTTTGAGACGCGTTATCTCGATATGATTTCCACCTGCATGAAACAGGACTCGTCATTTGGTGTAGTGCTTGCGACGCCTGACAACGAAAGCACTGACGGCAGTGGCGATACCTTTTCGACTAATCGTGTCGGTACGCTCGCGAAAGTCATCGACTGGTATCAGGGCAGTGATGGCATTTTGGGTGTGACCGCCTGTGGTGGATCCCGTTTTTCTGTCATGTCATACGAGCGTCAGTCCGATGGTTTGTATATTGGCGAGGTCGAATTGTTAGCCCATGAACCTGTAGAGTCGTTGCCCGAAAAGTATGTGTCGATGGCACACCTGTTAGAAGCGGTTGTTGATGATCTGGGTTTGTTATACACCGATCTTGAAAAGCATTATGACGATGCGACTTGGGTGGGTTATCGGTTTGCTGAGGTTTTGCCCATTAGTCTTGATGAGAAACAGTTTTGTCTTGAGTTGTCAGGTTCAGAGCGTAGGCTTGAATTTTTGCAACCGCTGCTGAGGTCGATCCGCATGGAAACATCACAGTAGGTGTGATTAAGCGGGTCTGCTTGATGCGTGGCTTGCCAGAGTAGGTTTGGAGCGAATGATGAAAACATGGATGTGTCTTATTTGCGGTTATATCTACGACGAGGCCAAGGGTGATCCAGATCACGGCCTAGCGCCCGGAACCGCTTGGGTTGATGTGCCATTGTCGTGGCGCTGCCCCGATTGCGGCGCAGGCAAAGAAGATTTTGATATGGCTGAGGCTTGAACAGCTAGTTAGAGAGTTGTTTAGAACCAATGCCTTTGCGGCTCAGCAAGTTTTGTACGCTGTCTTTGCCTACTAAGTGCATGCCGCCGACAATCACAAGGTAGGTCATGCCGTTGTTACTGCGGTCTAGCTCATAGAGCTGTCGCGCCCAGTTTTCATTTCGTCGCACAACCAGGTTCTGGTATAGCTCGGGGAGTTCAGCAACACCTTCGAACATGGTTTGTTCAAGAGCAGCGACGTCGCCGGTTTTCCAGGCACCAACGATAGTTTGCATTTCCATTTCGGCCGCAGATTGCTCGTTGAGTGATTCAAGGAGAAATGTGGCCTGCGTGTCGACCGACATGCTGTCTAGCACTGAGAGTTGTTCTTCCACTGTTTCCAGTCCGCTAATGGTTTTGCCATCCGCGACGGCTTTGGCGGTATAGCGGGTCTCAATTCCCCATGAAGGGTCAAAGCCCATTTGCATAAGCCTAATCTGGCTTACGAGTACGGCTGCATACCAGGCTTCTTTGTCGTTCAGCAGTAACATGTCTATGCCAAGTGCGGTGGCCCTCTTTACTACCTGCCTGTAGCGCGAACTGCCGATCTGGTTCTCCAGGCCTTGACCACCGGGATCTTTGCCAAGTGATTCGATAATAAGGATAGAGGAGAACGGGTCCATGCTATCCATATCCAGTTCCATCAGTATTTCGTCTGCAGCGATATAGACATCTTCAAACTTAGCGGGAAGTGGATAGTCGGATGAGCGGAGGTAGTGTATGGAACCCAGCAATATGATGCGGTTTTGCGTGGCTTCCAATTCCCAAAGAGGTAGTTTGTCTGCCCATGCCAATGAGCTGAGCAGGATGGAGGTGAGAAGCAGTGATGTTAATGCCTTGCGCATACCGAAATTCCAGCGAAGTGAGTTTTGTAGATTCGTTAAAGATACTCGTCGGTGTTCAGCCATACCACTTCAGTTTCAATAGAGCCGTCGGGATACAGATAGATCCAGCGATAGCCGGGTGGACGGACATCAAGAGCAAAGCCATCGCTATTGGGTAGGAACTGCGAGCAGGTGGAGGGTGTGCTGAGCATCCGGATGTTGTCGCGTACATGATCAGATGCCTGATGCACATGTCCCCAAACAATAGATTTTACATGCGGGTGTTGCCGCATAATCTCTAGAAACTCGCGACTCTGGCGTAGTCCAACCCCATCGAGCCAGTGGCTGCCCATATCCACAGGATGATGATGTAACAGCACCATCGCATGTTTGTCCGCACATGCTTCAAGATTGCTATCGAGTGTTTGCAGCTGAGTATCAGAAAATTGTCCGCCATCGTCGTTGTTGGCATGACTATCAAGCAATAGCAATTCCCAATTCTCGAATGATGCGGTTCCGCAGTATTGAAAGGGCGCATCACTGAGCAGTTCTTGCATCAGATTTGGGGCATCATGATTACCAGGAATACAGTAGACCGGAGTATCGAGAGGCCGAAGCATTTTAGCAAAGCGGAGATAACCGCCACGGGTTTCGTCCTGCACTAGGTCGCCTGTTGCCAGGATGCCATCAGGTTGATGTTTGCCTTCACTTATATGCTTTATTACAGCGCCGAGTGTGTCGGAAGTATTTACGCCACGCATTTTCGCATCGCGATGGGCATGCAAATGTGGGTCAGTAATTTGTATAAGTTTTATGGGATCTAAAGTCATGATTCGTGTTGGCTCACACTGGCAGTCATAGTTGCAGCGATGAGGGTGACTATAGACCGTTTCTAATGCTCAAATCCTGACCTGCATCACACAGCAGTAAATATTGATGGATTTATGCAATTTCATGCCAAAAAAAAGCCCTCCGTAGGAGGGCTTTTCAGATCTTGCGATTTTTTCTATCTTAGTAGCGGTAATGAGCAGGCTTATAAGGGCCTTCAACCGTTACGCCGATGTAGTCAGCCTGTTCCTTAGTCAGTTCGGTAAGATGTACGCCTAGCTGCTTCAAGTGCAGCCTTGCCACTTTCTCATCGAGATGTTTCGGCAGTACATACACTTCATTCTGATAATTATCAGGGTTCTGCCACAGTTCGATCTGCGCCATTACCTGATTGGTGAATGAGTTAGACATCACAAAACTAGGGTGACCAGTTCCGCAACCCAGATTTACCAAGCGACCTTCAGCCAGTAGGATAATACGTTTGCCGTCAGGGAAGATGATGTGATCAACCTGAGGTTTAATATTTTCCCACTCGTATTTCTGTACAGATGCGATATCGATTTCGTTATCGAAGTGACCGATGTTGCAGACGATAGCCTGATTGCGCATTGCTTCCATATGATCATGGGTAATGATGTTGTAGTTGCCGGTTGTGGTTACAAAGATATTTGCAACCGGAGCGGCTTCTTCCATCGTCACGATCCGGAAGCCTTCCATCGCAGCCTGCAATGCACAGATAGGATCGATTTCGGTGACCCATACAGTCGCACCCAGACCTTTCAGTGACTGTGCACAGCCTTTACCAACATCGCCATAACCGGCAACAAGGGCAATCTTGCCAGCGATCATGACGTCGGTAGCACGCTTAATGCCATCCACCAGTGATTCGCGGCAGCCATAGAGGTTGTCGAATTTAGACTTGGTTACTGAGTCATTCACGTTGATCGCAGGGAAAGGCAGGTCGCCTGTCTGCTGCATTTGATACAAGCGCTGCACGCCAGTAGTGGTTTCTTCAGTTACGCCGCCAATCGCGTCACGACGCTGGGTGTACCAACCTGGGCTGGTTTTCAGACGTTGTTTGATTGCTTTATATAGGGCAACTTCTTCTTCACTGCCTGGGTTATCCAGAATTGAAGCATCTTTCTCGGCTTTTGCACCCAGAATAAGCAGCAGAGTTGCATCGCCGCCATCATCAAGAATGCGATTTGGCAAGCTGCCATCGGCCCATTCAAAGGCACGATGTGTGTAGTCCCAATACTCATCAAGCGTTTCGCCTTTGTATGCGAATACGGGTACACCAGTTGCCGCGATAGCTGCCGCTGCATGATCCTGAGTTGAGAAGATGTTGCACGATACCCAGCGAACTTCTGCGCCCAGGTCGACCAATGCTTCAATCAGCACTGCTGTTTGAATGGTCATGTGCAACGAACCCATGATTCGTGATCCAGCCAGAGGTTTCTGGCCTGCATATTCTTCACGAATTTGCATCAGTCCCGGCATTTCGGTTTCTGCAATTCTGATTTCTTTCCGGCCAAACTCGGCCAGAGACATATCGGCAACGATATAATCTTCTTTTACTGCTGCTACTGCGTCGGTACTCATTTTATTACTTGCTCCTGATTATTGCAGCGATTAAGCGCTGGCTTTCAACGCTTCAGCTTTGTCTGTCTTCTCCCAGGAGAATTCGACGTCCTTGCGGCCGAAGTGACCGTAAGCAGCTGTTTTGCGATATATGGGTTGTACGAGATCCAGCATTTCACGGATACCGTAAGGGGTGAGATCAAAGTGTTCACGAACTAAGTTTGTTAACGTCTCTTCATTAACCGTACCGGTGCCGAATGTTTCGACACTAATTGAGGTAGGTTGTGCGACGCCGATAGCGTAAGAAACCTGAACTTCACAGCGCTCAGCAAGGCCGGCTGCAACAATGTTCTTGGCTACATAGCGACCGGCATAGGCTGCAGAGCGATCGACTTTTGACGGGTCTTTGCCGGAGAAAGCCCCGCCGCCATGACGAGCCATGCCACCATAGGTATCAACGATAATCTTACGTCCTGTTAGACCGCAGTCACCAACCGGGCCACCGATAACGAAGTTGCCCGTAGGGTTGATATGGTATTTGGTATTTGCACTGAGCCATTCAGCCGGAAGAACAGGCTTGATGATGTTCTCCATCACAGCTTCGCGCAATGCTTCAAGAGAAATGTCTGGGCCATGCTGTGTCGATAAAACTACGGCATCGATACCAACAGGCTTGCCATTTTCATAATTAAGTGTGACCTGACTCTTTGCGTCCGGACGCAGCCATGGCAGTTCGCCTGATTTGCGAACGTCTGCCTGACGTTTTACCAGTTGGTGTGCAAGAGAGATGGCTGCAGGCATCAATACATCTGTTTCGTTGCTTGCATAGCCAAACATTAGTCCCTGGTCGCCGGCACCCTGTTCACGTGGGTCACCGCGGTCAACACCCTGAGCAATATCGGGAGACTGCGCGCCGATAGCATTTAGAACCGCACAGGATTCACCGTCAAAACCCATGTCTGAACTGTTGTAACCGATATCCAGAACAACATCCCTGACCATGCGTTCAAAGTCTGTAGGAGCTGTTGTGGTTAATTCGCCTGCCAGCATAACGAAACCTGTTTTTACAACGGTCTCTACGGCAACGCGCGCGTTAGGGTCATGTGCAATAACGGCATCGAGCACCGCATCGGAAATCTGATCCGCCATTTTGTCTGGATGACCTTCTGATACAGATTCGGAGGTAAATTGGTAGTTGTTTGCCATCTTCGGTATAAATTCCTGATTATTTGAGCAAGCCGAGCATTATAGACGTAGTTGGGATGCTTTTTGTTAGTTTTGACTCTTATCCGACCTTTGCATAAATATATATTCGAACTGAAGTGCGCTCCGGATGTGCTCGCACCTAACTAATCCACAATATCTCAGCATAAGAAGCGCGCTCTGCCTATATAAGGTGCTGCTCTTATTGCCACCTGACCGCAGGTGAGCGACAATGCGCGCCCGTTATCCGGCCTTTTGGGCCCCCAATTATAAAAAACTATAAAAATGGCTTCAGATCCAGAAATTCAGACCAACGGTGATGGCTCACAGCCATCGCGCCGGGACCTAGCTAATGCTATTAGAGCGCTTGCAATGGATGCGGTTCAGGCCGCCAACTCCGGACATCCGGGCGCTCCTATGGGAATGGCAGACATCGCAGAGGTCTTGTGGAATGACTATTTGAGCCACAATCCGACGAATCCACTATGGATAAATCGTGACCGCTTTGTGCTTTCGAATGGACATGGCTCGATGCTGCAATATGCTCTGGCGCATCTGAGTGGCTACCCATTATCAATAGACGAAATTCGTAATTTCCGGCAGTTGGGCTCCCGTACCGCGGGTCATCCTGAATATGAGCCTGAGATTGGCATCGAAACAACTACCGGGCCATTAGGGCAGGGCATTACCAACGGGGCTGGTATGGCACTAGCTGAGAAAACTCTTGCCGCACATTTCAATCGTCCTGGTCACGACGTCGTTGATCACCGCACCTGGGTCTTCCTTGGTGATGGCTGTTTGATGGAAGGCATCTCTCACGAGGCCTGTTCGCTGGCGGGAACCCTAAAGCTGGGTAAGCTGACGTGTTTCTATGATGACAACGGCATTTCAATTGATGGTGAGGTTCAGGGTTGGTTTACTGACGATACTCCCGCGCGTTTTGAAGCCTACGGTTGGCATGTAGTTGCCGATGTTGATGGCCACGATCCTGCTGCTTTGCAGTCGGCAGTAGATCAGGCGCTGGCATCGGATAAGCCAAGCCTTATTTGCTGTAAAACGATTATTGGCTTTGGTTCGCCGAACAAACAGGGCACCGCGGCAACTCATGGCGCACCTCTCGGTGATGATGAGATCGCGGCGACCCGTAAAGCATTGGGTTGGAATTATCCTCCTTTTGTAATCCCTCCCGCAATAAGTGCCGGTTGGGATGCACGCAGTAAAGGTGAAGCAGCAGAAGCAAGCTGGAACGAAGTGTTTTCCGCTTATACAACAGAATATCCCGATTTGGCTGCAGAGCTTGAGCGCCGTATGGCAGGTGACTTGCCTGCAGATTGGGCGGCTGCATCGGATGCCGAGATTCAGAAGATAGCCGCATCTACCGATAAGAATGCGACCCGCAAAGCTTCGTTAATTACTCTGAATGCCTTCGCTCCACATTTGCCTGAACTTATTGGCGGTTCTGCAGATCTGACCGGGTCAAATTTGACCGAGCATGCCACATCCAAGTGGATTACAGGTGACGATGCCGACGGCAATTACATTTCATTCGGGGTTCGTGAATTTGGTATGGCTGCGATGCTTAATGGCATCGTGTTGCACGGTGGCTTTATCCCTTATGGCGGCACGTTCCTGACGTTCTCTGACTACGCCCGCAACGCGCTGCGTATGGCCGCGTTAATGGAAATTCAGACTATTCTTGTGTTTACCCATGACTCTATTGGCCTGGGCGAAGACGGTCCTACGCATCAGCCTGTTGAACATGTCGCAAGTTTGCGTTTGATGCCGAATATGGCTGTGTGGCGTCCTTGTGATACCACAGAAACTGCCGTTGCCTGGAAGGATGCGATTGAACGTCGCAATGGACCAAGCAGTTTGATTCTGTCCCGTCAGGGTCTGCCCGCTCAAAGTCGTACAGAAGAGCAATTTGCTAACATCCGCAAGGGTGGCTATGTGCTGCGTGATGCGGCTGAACCGCAAGCTATCGTTATTGCAACCGGCTCTGAAGTTGAGATCGCCGTTGCTGCCGCAGAGGCGCTTGAAGCCGAAGGTATCGCAGTACGCGTTGTTTCTATGCCTTGCGTTGAAGCTTTTGATGCTCAGGATGCCGCGTATCGTGAATCTGTTTTACCTGCGGCGCTCGATAAGCGCGTGGCAGTAGAAGCTGGTGTTACCGAGGGCTGGTATCGCTTTGTTGGCTTGTCCGGCAGGGTTATTGGGCTTGATCGTTTCGGTGAGTCTGCGCCAGCGGCGCAGTTGTTTGAGAAATTCGGATTTACTGCGGACAACATCAAGTCAGTCGTTAAAGAATTGTTATAGAGCCCAGGTTATAGAGCCCGGTTAAGTATTTTATTTTCAGATTATTATTTTTAGATTGTTTAGGGATATCTATGTATGCCTGAGCATGAACAACAGGAGTAAGTAGTAATGGCAGTAAAAATCGCGATCAATGGTTACGGACGTATCGGTAGAAATGTCCTGCGTGCATTGTATGAAAGTGGCCGTACGGATGAGCTTCAGATCGTCGCCATTAATGACCTTGGTGATGCAGACACAAATGCCCATCTGACTAAATATGACACCGCTCATGGCATCTTCAATTTTGATGTTTCAGTTGACGGCGATTCATTAGTTATCGGCGATGACCGCATTAAGGTTTTTGCTGAACGCAATCCTGCTGATTTGCCTTGGGGTGAGTTGGGTGTTGATGTCGTGCTTGAATGTACCGGCTTCTTTGCTAGCAAAGAAAAATCACAGGCTCACATTGATGCAGGTGCTAAGAAAGTTGTTATTTCTGCTCCGGCCGGTAACTCTGTTGATGCAACCGTTGTATACGGTGTTAATCATGATGTGCTGACAGCATCTGATACGGTTATTTCTAACGCATCTTGCACCACTAACTGCCTGGCACCATTGGTTAAGCCTTTGCATCAGGAAATTGGTGTTGAGAAAGGCATCATGACCACTATTCATGCCTACACCAATGATCAGGTGCTGACTGATGTGTATCATCCAGACCTGCGTCGTGCGCGTTCAGCTACGATGTCAATGATTCCTACCAAGACCGGTGCGGCTGCTGCTGTCGGCATGGTATTGCCTGAACTTGATGGCAAACTCGACGGCTTCTCAATGCGTGTTCCGACCATCAACGTGTCTGTTGTTGATCTGACATTCACCGCATCACGTGATACCACGGTTGAAGAAATTAACTCAATTTTGAAAGCTGCCAGTGAAGGCCCTCTGAAAGGTGTTCTCGGTTATACCGATGCGCCTTTGGTTTCTATCGATTTTAATCACAATCCTGCTTCATCAACTTACGATGCATCGCTGACTAAAGTTCTGGGCGGTAATCTGGTTAAGGTTTGTTCTTGGTATGACAACGAGTGGGGCTTCTCGAACCGTATGCTGGATACAACTCTGGCTCTTGCTAACGCCAAGTAAAGCCAGTGTTAGAAGAACAGCAAAGCATGTCAGTGTTGAAAATGTCAGAGTTGGATCTCGCTGGAAAGCGAACTATGATCCGTCTGGATTTGAATGTTCCCGTTGAAGATGGTCGTGTCACCAGTGACATCCGTATTCGGGCAACACTGCCTACTATTACTGCAGCACTGGAGTCTGGTGCTGCGGTAATTCTTCTTTCGCATCTGGGTCGTCCGACCGAAGGTCAGTTTGAAGATCAGTTTTCTTTAGATCCGGTTGCCCGTCATCTGAGTGTGCTTTTAAACCGGGAAGTTCGTCTTGTGAGCGATTGGTTGAATGGTGTTGACGTAGCTCCGGGCGAAGTAGTTCTGTGTGAGAACGTGCGTTTTAACGCTGGCGAAAAAGCCGACGATGAAGCGCTTTCGAAGCAGATGGCTGAGCTATGTGATGTCTTTGTAATGGATGCTTTTGGCACTGCACATCGTGCTCAGGCGAGCACCCATGGTGTTGCTAAATATGCGCCAGTCGCATGTGCAGGACCTTTACTTGTTGCTGAGTTGGATGCATTAGGTAAGGCTATGGATAAGCCGGCACGTCCAGTAGTTGCCATCGTCGGCGGTTCAAAGGTTTCTACAAAGCTTACGGTATTGGAAGAGCTTTCGAAGCATGTCGACTCCATGATTGTGGGCGGCGGCATTGCCAACACCTTTATCGCTGCCTGTGGTCATCCTGTTGGCAAGTCTTTGTATGAAGAAGATATGGTTGCACAGGCCAAACAGCTGGCTATCGATTCAGACATACCCATGCCGCTCGATGTCGTTAATGCAACAGAATTTAGTGCCGATGCAGCTGCAGTAATTCGCGATGTCGCAGACACTACTGCCGACGAAATGATTCTCGATATTGGCCCTGAGACATCTGAGATTTACGCTGACATTATTGCCAATGCCGGCACTGTGGTTTGGAACGGACCATTAGGCGTGTTCGAAATTGACCAGTTCGGTGATGGTACCCGTAAGCTCGGTGAGGCTATTGCTAACAGCAAGGCATTTAGCATTGCCGGTGGTGGCGATACGCTTGCAGCACTCGAGAAATACAACTTGAGTGACCGGATGTCCTACATTTCTACAGGTGGCGGGGCATTTCTCGAGTTTCTCGAAGGTAAAAAGTTGCCTGCGGTTGCTGTGCTTGAGTCCCGCGCAAAGTAAAACAGCCCCATTCTGAAGCATTAACGCCGTTGCAGGATTAATTGGCCTGCAACATGGCACCCCTATTATGGGATAATAATTTTATGACAAATCAACATGCGCGCAGAACCAAAATTATTGCCACCCTCGGGCCGGCAACTGATACACCTGAGCTTATGGAGCAGATCATAGTTGCCGGTGCTGATGTATTCCGGCTTAACTTTTCCCATGGTGGCGGCGATGAGCAGCGCAGCAGAGTAAAAATGCTGCGCGATGCTGCCAAGCGGGTTGGTAAGCATATCGGTATTCTGGGTGACCTTCAGGGCCCCAAGATCCGTATTCGCCGTTTCAAGAACGGCCCGATAATGCTTAAAGAGGATCAGCTGTTTGTCCTTGATACCAGCTTAGGGGGCGATTCCGGCGATGAGACACAGGTAGGCGTTGCTTACGAGACTTTGTCGACTGACGTTAAACCAGGAAATGTGTTGTTGTTGGATGATGGGCACCTTTCTATGGTTGTGGAAAAGGTTGAGGGTTCCCGTATTACTTGCCGTGTGCAGGTTGGCGGCGAGCTGAGCAACCAAAAAGGCATCAACCTCCATGGCGGTGGTTTGTCTGCCCCAGCGCTAACCGACAAAGACCGTGAAGATATTTTACTCGCGGCAGAACTTGAGGTTGACTGGCTGGCTGTTTCTTTCGTTAGTACGGCGGCCGATATAGATGAAGCACGGGCTTTGATGCGTGCTGCGGGCGGTACCGCACACTTGGTCGCAAAAATCGAACGCAGTGAAGCGGTGACAAACCTCGAAAGCATCATTGATGCCAGTGATGCTGTCATGGTGGCACGTGGTGATTTGGGTGTTGAAGTCGGCTACGCCGCTCTGACCAGCTTGCAGAAACGCATTATTAAGACCACGCGTCAGCGTCATAAGGTGGTGATTACCGCCACACAGATGATGGAATCCATGATTCATAGTCAGATTCCAACCCGCGCCGAAGTATCCGATGTGGCAAATGCCGTTATGGATGGTACCGATGCGGTTATGTTGTCTGCCGAGTCTGCTGTTGGCGATTTTCCGATTAAAGCCGTCGCCTCAATGGCGGATATTTGTTTGGGCGCCGAAGCTCATGATTTGGTGAGCGGTCGCAGCAAAAGCCGTGATGAGCACTTCGAGAGCATTGATGAAGCCGTTGCTATGGCCGTGATGTACACCACTGCTCATATGGACGTTGATGCGATAGTTGCCCTAACTGAGTCGGGTGATACAGCTCGCTGGATGTCACGAATTCGTTCAGATATTCCAATCTTTGCCTTTACCCGTCACAAAGACACCCGTCGCAGGGTCACGCTTTACCGAGGCGTATATCCGGTATCTTTTGATGTGACGCATACTGATGACGCCCGTTTGCACCAGGACTTGTTCAACAAGCTGCTTGAGCTGCATCAAGTGAATGTCGGCGATCTTCTGGTATTTACTCAGGGTGATCTGACCGGTATTGCCGGCGGCACCAATTCGATGAAGATTCTGCGTGTGACCAGTCAGTGAATACACTTGCAGCGTGATTTAGGCTCTCATCTATTGAGCTAGCTGCTGTGGATATACTGGCTAATTAATAATTAAGCACCCCGTTTTGTATGTGATGAGTTGCGCGGGGTAATTCGAGTGTATCTCCTATGAAATCAATTACCGGCCATTCTTTGCGTTTCGTCGCGCGTCTTCTATTGCTTGTGCTAATAGCTACCGGAGTCGTGCAGGCTGAGATAGCTAATCCTGTTGGTGAGTCAAAAGGACTGGTGCTGGTCGCCGGTGCAACCGGTGGCACCGGGCGTGAGGTTGTGAAGCACCTGCTGCTAAACGATTTCAGTGTGCGGGCATTGGTTCGGAATGAGGATAGTGCGCGCAAGCTGTTCGGTGATGATGTCACTTATGTTGTTGCTGATGTCCGCCAGCCCGATGAGATCATCAAGGCCATGAAGGGCACGCAGTACGTTATCACTGCAATTGGTGCGACGCGGGGAGATAAAACCAATTCACCTGAGTTTGTTGATTATGGCGGTGTGCGTAATCTGGCTGACGTAGCTAAAGCGTTAGACATTAAGCAGTTTGTGCTGGTGTCATCTTCGGGCGTTACTGACGAGGATCACTTCCTCAATAAAGCGTTCAATAATGTTCTGAAATGGAAACTCAAAGGTGAGGATGCTCTGCGTGCGAGTGGCGTCCCGTATACCATTGTGCGCCCGGGCGGTCTGGTGGATGAGCCGGGTGGCCAGGCAATTATTGTGTTCTCTCAGGGTGACACTACTTCGGGAGCGATTACCCGTGAGGATGTGGCTATGGTTTGTGTAGCCGCGTTGCAGTACCCTGCAGCAGTCAATAAAACGTTTGAAACATACTCCGAGACCGGAGAATATTCCGCTGATTGGCAGGCTATGTTTGGTAGCCTGAACGCCAACTAAGGTTTTAGCCTATTTTTGTATTGATCTCTTGCCGGAGCGTGCTTCGGCGGATTTGAGTAGCGTATGAGCAATGAAATGAATGAGAAACAACCTAACTTTCTGGCCCGGTTTATGAAAACAGCCTCAAAAATTGAGTCCAATGAACTACGTTCGGTATTGTTGGCCTTTGCCTTTGTTTTCTTCCTAATGGCCGCGTGGTACATCCTTCGGCCGGTGCGGGATGCAATGGCGAGCGAATGGACCGATTCCGAGGTGAGTTTTCTCTGGAATATTAATTTCTTTGTGAGCGCTATTGCCGTTGCTATCTATGGCTTTGCTGTTTCAAAGATCAGCTTTAAGTATCTTGTTCCCGGCGTATATGCTTTTTTTGCAGTGTCCTTCGTGGCTTTCTATTTCGGTGTTAGCGGCGTCGAAGACCGGGTTCTGATAGATAAGCTTTTTTACGTATGGGTTAGCGTCTTCAGTTTGTTTCATATCTCTGTATTCTGGAGTTTTATGTCAGACCTGTTCACGAAGGAGCAGTCGAGTCGCTTGTTCGCATTTATAGCGGCAGGATCAAGCGCCGGGGCTCTGGTAGGACCGCTTATTCCAGCATTATTTGCCGACAATTTGGGCACCGACACGTTGCTGCTTATTGCTTCGCTAGTGCTTATTATCCCTATCGGTATCGTGTTGTATCTTGAACGGCTCAAGGTCACCGATCTGCACAATGAACTGGTGAACGCTGATCTTAGTGCGGCAAAAATTGGTGGCAACCCATTTGCCGGCTTCAAGATGTTTTTGACAAATCCCTATTTGTTGGCAATCGGTGCGTTCATTCTGCTGTACACCACAGTCGGTTCTTTCGTGTACTTCGAGCAGAAGAATCTGTTGGCGCAGTATTTAGAAACTCGTGACGAACGTACGGCAGTTCTTGCAATGGTTGACTGGGTCGTAAATATACTGACTTTTGCAATCGGTATGTTCGCTACTAGTCGGATCATTGAGCGGGCTGGTATGGCCGTTACTTTGGCTTTGGTCCCATTTTTTATCGCTGCAGCTTTGTTGGTCCTTGCATTTGCACCGATGTTGATTGTGGTGCTGGCACTGCAGGTTGCGCGTCGGGCGGGCAACTACGCTATTACCCGTCCAGCACGCGAGATGTTGTTTACCAACGTAGATCGTGAAACTCGCTTTAAAGCGAAGCCGGTAATAGATATTGTGGTCTATCGCGGTGGTGATGCTCTCAGTGGCATGGCGTTTGCTGGTTTAACGGAAGGCGTTGGCCTTGGTCTCGCAGCCATGGCAGCCGTTGGCGCAGGTATTGCGGCCGTCTGGGGCGCTTTTGGGCTCTACTTGGGTCGGATGTTCGGGCGTGCAGATGCAAAGCATAACGAAGTAGCAGACTGATCAAGCTTTTTTCTAGGTTTAGGCAATAAAAATAAAAAAAAGGGTGGCATAGCGCCACCCTTTTTTGTTTCTGAACTGTTTGTTTCTGAACTGTTTGTTTCTGAACTGTTTGTTTCTGAGTTGCTGCTTGCTCAGGTTTTCTGCAGTAATTTGATGTCTTCCAGCACCTCGACCGAGTGGCTTTGGGCATTGACCTTCTTATAGTGCTTCACAACTTTTCCATCTGGTCCGATAATGAATGATTCTCGTTTAGCCATTTCGAATCCAACAATCTTTGAGTAAACACCGTAGTTTTTTGCCGCGGACTTTTCGGAGTCAGCAAGAATAGCGAAGGGTAGGCTGTACTTCTCTGCAAACTCGGCATGCGAGCTAACATCATCCAGGCTTACGCCAATAACAACTGTATTGAGCTCGTCAAAGGCAAAAATATTGTCGCGGAATCCACAAGCCTCTTTAGTACAGCCGGGTGTGTCATCTTTTGGGTAGAAATACAACGCGACCCACTGACCACGATACTGATCTAGCGTATGCCATTCACCATTCTGGTCCTGAAGCCTGAAATCCGGCGCAGTTTGACCCTCTTCAAGTGCTATCGCTGAGAGTGAGATACCCAAAATAAGGCATAAACCAGCTGAGAATTTCTTAATGAGTCCAGTCATTTGTATTTCCTGAATATTGCTGTAGTAAGAGAGCATTCGATGAAAGGAGGTTAGCAGATGCACCTTGCTGCAGGGCAGGTTACTATTCTGCAATGAAATTTGATGAAGAGGCTCCGGTCAGCATTCACACTCTGCCCAAGAAGGTCGGCTTGGTGTTGCCAGGAGGTGGCGCGCGCGGCGCGTATCAGGTTGGCGTATTGAAGGCATTGGCTGAGCTTATGCCAAAGCGTTCGTCTAATCCTTTTTCTGTGATTAGCGGTACTTCCGCGGGGGCGATCAATTCGGTCGTGCTTGCCAGTCGCGCAAAGCTGTTTAAAACTGCCGTGGCAGACATGGAGTTGGTGTGGAGCCATTTTCATTCTGCGCAGGTATTTAAATCGGATGCGTGGACCATGTTTAGTAGCAGTGTTCGTTGGCTGGCAGCTATTGTAACCGGAGGTTTGCTGGTTAAGCCGCCCCGTTCGTTGCTGGATAATTCGCCTTTGCGTGAGTTGTTGCAGCAAAACGTCCGGATGGAGAATATCCAGCGGTCCTTAGATAAGGGCTATCTTGATGCTATTGCAGTAACGGCTGCGGGTTACGATTCGGCACGTTCGTTTACGTTTTTCCAGGCTAAGGAAGATGTGATTTCCTGGGATAGGGTCCGGCGCAAGGGTCGACCGCGTGATATTACTCTTGATCATTTGATGGCGAGTGTTGCCGTACCTATGGTTTTCCCGCCTGTCCGAATCGGCGACGAGTTTTTTGGTGACGGCGCTATGCGTCAGGCAACTCCTTTGTCACCTGCTATCCGCCTAGGTGCAGAGCGTATTCTCGTCATCGGTGTGCGGAATGAAGTCGAAGACCCGGTAGGTCTCACTCAACCGAGATCGCCGAGCCTGGGGCGCATCGCAGGTTATATGCTGGATGCTTTGTTTATGGATGGCTTGGCCTCTGATTTGGAACGATTAACCCGACTCAATACTATTATCGATAATGTTCCGAAAAAAATTGTCGAAAATGAGGGGGAGCGTCTGCGGTTTATTGAGGCTTTCGTGATATTGCCCAGTGAGGATGTTCGCGAGCTAGCAGGTCGGCATATGCATGAGCTTCCATGGCCTGTGCGGCTGCTGCTTAGGGGCATCGGGGCAATGAACAAGGGCGGCCGTCAGCTTCTAAGTTATTTGTTATTTGAATCCGGCTTTACCCGGGCGCTAATCGATCTTGGTTATCGCGATGCTATGGAGCATAAAGATGAGCTGATGGCATTTATGAGGGGCGATGATATGGGCTCGGAATCTGGAATCAGCGGTTGGGAAGACCTCGAACAGGAATATACCCAGACGATGAATAAGGGCGATATTAATCTTAAGTAAGAAAGATTGTGCCCAGGCCTAGAAATGCAACGAAGCCAATGACGTCCGTTATCGTTGTCAGTACAACGCCACCCGCAAGCGCCGGATCAATCTTCATTTTTCGTAATACCAATGGGATCATAAAGCCGGCAAATGCGGCGGCAAGTAAGTTGATAGACAAGGCCGCAGCAATGATTGCACCCACCTTCCAGCTCGCGAAGAATATCACCGTGACGATTGCGACCACTGCCGCCCAAATTAAACCGTTCAAGATCGCAACGGATAATTCTTTCATTAATAACCAGCGTTGATTGGAATCACGGACACGGCCAAGTGCCATGCCTCGAATCATTAGCGTCAGCGTCTGAGTGCCTGCGATACCGCCCATGCTCGCAACGATAGGCATTAGTACAGCAAGGATAACGACCTTCTCGAGAGTTGGCTGAAAAAAACTAACAACGGTTGCCGCGAGAAATGCAGTCGCGAGATTCACGCCTAGCCAGATTGCACGACGTTGCGAGCTACTCACAACAGGGGCAAACATGTCATCGTCTTCATCGAGTCCGGCCATGACTAAAATATCATGGTCTGCCTGTTCCTGAATCACGTCGACAACGTCATCAATGGTGATTTGCCCAAGCAGCATACCGTTATCGTCGATAACTGCCGCTGTGACCATATCCAGATCCTGGAAGTTTTTGGCAACTTCATTTTCCGAGGCAGCAACATTAATTGCCTGAGCCTCCGAATCGTGTAATTCACTAATGGTACTTTGTGGGTCGCTGGTGACGAGTCGCGATAGCAGCACCGTTCCCTGGTAGCGATTACCCGCATCAACGACAAAAATACCGGTGGTATTGTCAGGAAGTTTTCCAAGCATTCTTAGATAGCGCATGACAACATCGACCGACACATCGGGCCGCACGGTGAGGACGTTGGGATTCATCAGACCGCCGGCACTGTCTTCCGGCCAGGCCATGACTGATTCAAGACGTTGTCGATCGCTGAGGCTAAGCGCCCGCACAATCTCGTCAGTTACATCCTGTGGCAGGTCTGCCACCAGATCAGCAAGATCGTCGAGTTCCATGCCTTCGGTTGCTGCAACAACCTCTTCTGTCGGCATGTCTTCCAGAAGGCCGGCACGAACCTCATCATTCAGTTCGACAAGAACATCGCCTTCGTCATCCGGGTTGGTCAGATCCCAGATGTCTTTGCGTTTTGCGGGAGGCAGCGATTCAATCAGCAGCGCGACTTCCGAAGAGTGCAGATCTCCGACTATTTTCGCGATTTCCTCAGGTGTGCCTTGGCCAATGGCAGCGCTGAGTTCGTCTAGCTCCAGTTTGCTTTGGTTGTTTGTGTCCATCAGCTTACCCGCGGCGCGATTTTGCCCGTATTGCGAATGCTCATCATCTATAACTTCATGACTAGCAACAATATCCGTTTAACCACCGGAGGGCTGTATCTGTGTATTTGTGTGCAGCGAGAGTGTAGCGGGGAATGCAGCAAAGTACGAATTTGCCATATTTCCAGAAGGTGTTTAGTCGCCGGAATGAGGCAGTGTCGTCTGCAGTTCTATATGCCGGCTAAGAATATGCCGGTAGTCCTCGCTTAATGCCGCTGTGATTTGCTCTACGAGATACACAGAGCGATGTTGGCCACCGGTACAACCAATCGCAACCGTCATGTAGTTGCGACGGGCCTCCATGAACTCGGGTATACGATGACGCAGAAAACCCAGAATATCCTGAATCATCCTCCGCACTAATTCATTAGGCTCAAGAAAGTCGATGACCTCCTGGTCGCGACCATTGAGGGGGCGTAAGGGCATTTCCCAGTAAGGGTTTGGAAGGCAGCGTACATCAAAAACAAAGTCGGCATCAGATGGTACGCCATGCTTATAGCCGAATGATTCGATAAGCAGTGAGATGTTATTTTCTTCCCTGTCGCCAACGCGCTCACGAATAACCTCGCGCAACTCATAAACGCTACTAAGCGTTGTGTCTATAACCAAATCAGAGGAGTTGGACACGGGGCTAAGGAGCTTGCGTTCACGTTCGATCGCCTCCTGCATGCTCATGCCATCATGACGCATTGGATGTTTGCGCCGTGTTTCGCGATAGCGTTTTAGCAACACATTCGTATCGGCATGTAGGTAGATAACTTCCGACGCAATGCCTTGTTCGCGCAGAGACCGGAAGAGCTCGGGTAGAGCACTGAGGTCGGCCGCCCTGTTACGGGCATCAATGCCGACCGCTAGGTTGTCATATGCCGGGTCCGCGTTCTCGATAAGTTGCGAGAGCATCGAACCCAGCAATGTGACAGGTACATTGTCGATGCAGTAGAAATCCAGATCTTCGAGCATGTGTAAAGCAACGCTTTTTCCTGATCCGGATAGTCCGCTGACAATGAGTACGCGCATTGTTAGGAAACATTGCGCTTTTGTGAGTCGCGAGCATGATGGTCAGTGATTTTTTCTTTATGCTTTCTGACCTGACGATCAAGTTTGTCAGCTAACGAATCTATAGCCGCGTACATGTTCGCTTCAACTGATTCGGCAAAAATCGTGGCACCGCTAACATGAATAGTTGCTTCTGCCTTATGGCGGAGCTTTTCTACGGTAAGGATGACTTGTACGTCGGTTACATTCTCGAAATGACGCTCAATACGGGTCAGTTTCTCTGCAACGTATTCGCGAAGGGCATCGGAAACTTCTACATGATGACCACTTATATTGAATTGCATATTCAACTCCTTTTTTAGTTTTATGTTCTATTCCACTATAGACCTATAAAAGCATAGGTATAAAGTATTAGTGTACTGCGCGCTTCTTTCGTTCACTGGATGATGGAATGTTCATTGCTTCCCTGTATTTCGCGACAGTTCGGCGCGCAATGTTGCTGCCATCTTCTGCAAGAAGATTGGCTATTTTGCTATCGCTTAAGGGTTTAGTGGGTGTCTCTTCTCCTACCAGACGCTTGATTCGGGCACGGATAGCTGTTGATGACTCGCCAGTACCATCTGCGGCGGTGAGTTGGCTGGAGAAGAAATACTTAAATTCGAAAACCCCCCGTGGTGTGTGCATGTACTTGCTGGTGGTGACGCGTGAAATGGTGGATTCGTGCATCTCAACAGCCTCAGCAATGTCCCGCAGAATCATGGGTTTCATTGCTGTCTCACCGTCCTCGAAAAAATCGACCTGACGTTGAACAATACACATCGCTACCTTTGTAAGAGTTTCGTTACGGATCTCGAGGCTGCGTATGAGCCAGCGGGCTTCCTGCAACTGTGAGCGCAAGGCGCTGTGAGAATCACCACCACCTAATGCGCTCGCATAGGTTTGATTAATGGTGAGTTTGGGTGAAGTGCTGCGGTTGACATCGACAACCCAGTGGCCGTCCTGTTTGCGAACATATACATCGGGAATAATGTACTCGGCGGTGTCCTTAGAGATGGCCGAGCCGGGTTTCGGGTGGCAGGCCCGGATCAAACCAAGTGCTGCTTCCAGCTCTGATTCTGAGACGCTCATATTGCGCCGTAGTATAGCCAGCTCGTTGTCGGCGACTAGTTCAAGCGAATTCGCCGCAATTTTTAGTGCGACTTGCAGACCGGGTTCATCGCTATTGATTTGCTTCAGCTGCAGACAAATACATTCGGCAAGGTCCCGTGCACCAACCCCAACGGGATCAAGTGCCTGCAGCTTAATTAGTGCTATATCTATTTCCTGTGGGCGGAATTCAGGCTCTGTCGGCAGGGTTCTGCTGATATTGTCCAGCGAGTCTGTCAGATAGCCATCATCATTGATGTAATCAACCAATGCCTGAGCAATAACAACTTCACGTGGACTGAAGTGCTCCATCTCAATTTGCCAGAGCAAATGTTCTTTTAAGGTTTCAGATTCCTGATCAGCATAATCACGCTGAAAGTCATCGCCACTTGGGGCGCTGCTGCCACTGCCGGAATCGTCCCAGGTACTGCTATCAAATTCTTCGCCTTCCAGAACTTCAGACGGGGTTTCTTCAGGAGTGTCGCTGCTGGCAGGTTCTTCCTGTTCCAGCATGACATTTGATTCGAGAGCATCTTGAATCTGAGTATTGAGCTCCATCACCGGCATCTGCAGCAGACGAATTGCCTGCTGGAGCTGTGGGGTCATGGTGAGTTGCTGACCCAGTTTCAGCTGCAGTGAGAGTTTGGCCATCTATTTAGTGCTTAGTCCTGATTGGTATAAAAATTTTTGCGTGTTTCTCCGAATATATTCTTATTATGAGCCCGTGAAACGCTGCGGGATAGTATCTACGTCAAAGTTTGAAGTCTTCGCCCAGATAAACTGCCTGAACTTGTTCGTTTGCGACAATTTCTTCGCCGGTGCCGCAGGCAATGACTGATCCGGCCGCAAGAACGTAGGCTCGGTCACAGATGCCGAGTGTTTCGCGAACACTGTGGTCCGTTATGAGCACGCCGATGTCACGCTTGACCAGGTGCCTGATAATGCGCTGTATATCCAGCACGGTAATGGGGTCAACGCCGGCAAAAGGTTCATCCAACAGCACGAATCGGGGTTCTGCGGCTAGTGCCCGGGCAATTTCAACGCGTCGCCGTTCACCGCCTGAGAGGGCAATACCCACGCTATTTCTGATGTGAG
>RCNB010000650.1_pt1 | contig 22728 bp, 25 predicted proteins | sample 2041321 | NCBI WGS metagenome assembly RCNB01 (sample SAMN09708232, study PRJNA481090) | Marine sediment metagenome, whole genome shotgun sequencing project. | reverse complement strand
ATCGGCTTCGCCGTCTCGCGTAGCGAGAATTTAACAGGGCGGGGATGAAGCGCAACGCCGCAGATGGACTTTTTACGAAGTCGTCAATATTACCTTGTTATGATTGAAAATGTAGAACTAAAAAGGTGAAAAAATGCCTGTTTATGAGTTTTATTGCGACGATTGCAATACTATCTACAATTTCTTTTCAAGGTCGGTAAATACATCAAAACAACCAATGTGCCCCAAGTGTAAAAAGAAGAAACTTAAGCGGCAGATGTCTGCCTTTGCGAGAATCGGTGGAGCAAAAGAAAAAGAGAATTCAGACGATTTCCCCATAGATGAGTCCACGATGGAAAAGGCCATGAATCTTTTGGCGAAGGAAGCCGATGGAATCAACGAAGATGATCCACGTCAAGCAGCCAAATTGATGCGCAAATTGACAGATGCCACTGGCGCCACCCTTGGACCAAGCATGGAAGAGGCTATAATGCGCATGGAGGCCGGCGAGGACCCAGAACAGATAGAAGCAGAAATGGGAGATCTCATTGAACAGGAAGAGCCTTTCATGTTCGAAGGGAAAAGACGTACCGGAACCAGGAAACCAAAACCTCGTCGAGATGAAACACTATACGAGCTTTGATCTTTATGCCCAGCAACTCACAATAAACAGAGAGCAACCTTATGAGCACAGAACAGGTCATCTTGCAAGCCCCGGATATTGATCGAATCCTTACACGTATAACCCATGAACTCCTGGAAAAACACAGGGGGACGGAGAATCTGCTACTTATAGGTATCTGGACCGGCGGGGTCTTTTTAGCAGATCGTATAGCGGCAAGGATCCTTTCGATTGACGGCACAAAGATTCCCCGCGGTGACCTTGACATTACTCTTTACAGGGATGATTGGACTCGCATCGGCCACCAACCAATTGTGCGGAAGACAGAGATTCCTTTTTCTTTGGACGGAAAACAGGTGGTCCTGGTAGATGACGTCCTTTTCACCGGCCGAACGGTACGTGCAGCCATGGATGCCCTTATCGACTTCGGCCGTCCCGACCGAATCGAACTAGCAGTACTTGTAGACCGTGGCCATCGCGAACTGCCAATTCAGGCAAACTATGTTGGAAAACACATTGAAACGATACATAACACGATGGTAAACGTATATCTGAAAGAAAGGGCCGGCAGGGACGAAGCCTGCATTACCATGTAATGCGGACGTGGCTGGTCTTTTTCCTTTTTTTCTATTGACAAATCCCTTTTTTCTATATATAGGTCATCGACTGAAGATCGGTTTTTTAGGAAGGCTTATACGAAATAAGTTACAAAACATTATCAAAAGGAGGATGTGAGTATGGAGACAGTTGAATTTGGCGGAAAGACATTTAGTGTGGACGAGGATGGTTTTATTGATTCATTTGATAATTGGTGCCCTGAGTGGGTTCTATATGTCAAAAGCGTTGAAGGAATCGATGAGCTTAATGAAGAACATAGTAAGCTTGTAGACGTATTGCGCGACTATTATGAAAAGAATGGTATTGCGCCCATGGTACGAGTCCTTTCGAAGGTTACGGGTTTTAAGCTGAAGCATATTTACGAGTTGTTCCCGTCTGGACCCGGCAAAGGCGCATGCAAGATGGCGGGGCTTCCCAAGCCAACCGGATGTGTCTAGAAAGCTTGTAACTTAGTGCTTCTATTCGCAAATACGATGATGTATATTTAATCGGATCAGTTCAAAGCAATTGCGCTTCAATAAAAAGAGAGGCTTTGCGGAAAAAGTAAAGCCTCTTTTTTTGCGCAACGGCAATCAGATCGTCGTGTGTATTCTTTCTTTGTGCTTGAGAAACCACAAAGAAAGAATACACAACAAATTCACTTGACATCTCAGTCGGTAGGATGCTAAAAGAGGGCCACATTTTAGTTAGAAATTTCAGGTAACACAAAGCTTTGGTTTGGGATTGGGAAAATTGCGAAGTTTAATTAATGCCATCAAGGTCAGCAGACCATGGTGGCTTTTTTTTCGCCAAGTCCACATCCCTTGCTAAGGGCTCGTCACTCAATAACAGATGGGAAGGAGGGATATGGAAATGGCCGAAGGTACGGTAAAGTGGTTTAATGAGAAGAAGGGCTATGGCTTCATCAGCACGGATGAAGGTCAAGACGTCTTTGTTCATTATAGCTCTATTCTGGGCACAACAGGTTTTAAGACTTTGTACGAAGGTCAGCGTGTTCGCTTCGATGTGGAGCAAGGAGACAAGGGGGGGCAGGCAGTACAGGTCGAAACCACTTAGGCAAAACTTTCTAAAGTCCAAATTCTCACAAGAATTCTGCCATCAAAAGATGGGGGAATTCTTGTTTTTTCGCTTTTCTTTTAATACCTTACTCAATCTTCTCTTATAAAGTTCCCGCTTAAGCTTACTAAGGTGATCAACAAAAAGGGTTCCATTGAGGTGATCAATCTCATGCTGAAGCACAATAGCAGCAAGCCCTTCTTTTTTGAGCGTTATCGGATTTCCCTCCCTGTCTAAACCTTGCACTGTAATACGCTCTGCACGTTTGACCTCGGCCGAGTAATTGACCACACTGAGGCAACCTTCTTCTCCGACCACCAAGCCGTCGCTTGCAACAATTTCCGGATTAATCACAACGAAAAGTTCCTTCGGTTTGTCCTTAGGCGAGATGTCAAAGATAAAAATCCGGTACGGCTCTCCCACCTGGTTACTTGCCAACCCAATCCCGGGAGCATAATACATGGTGTCGGTCATGTCATCGATGAGCTTTTGAACTTTCCCGTCAATATTTGAAATAGGTTCGGCCGGCTCACGCAAGACCGGATCCGGATAGATAAGTATTTCTTTTAGGGCCATATTGCGACCTCTTCCATCTTGGCAAAAACTCCTAAACCCTAAACTTTTACAGAAAATTCACCCGCCGAAACATCTTGAATCATCTTATCTTCAGAACCAAAATGCTTACACAGTGTATCAAAGATCTCGGCTCCGTGCTTGATGAAATAGCAATTTTCAAAAACCTTGGAGGTTACCATCTGCTCAAAAACTAAGTGATCGAGCCACTCTCGAAGGGGTTTATAAAATTCTCCCACAAATATCTGGGGCTTATAATGTCCGATACCAAGCTTCTTTTTCACAAAAGTGATAGCATTTTCAAGGTTAGTACCCACTCCTCCCTTAAAGTATATGTCGGCCTCGGTGGCTGTCGACAAAATCTCCTGCCTTGCCAGCAAGTCATTCCGAGACAGATATGCTGCAAAATCGACACGCGGCTCAATATCAACCCCGGGTATCTTCCAGTATACGGCTCCAGAAAGGATACCCATGGAAGCTGTGGCCTCGGATACAAAGGACATGATACTTCCGCTATTCCCTCCCGTAAGGATGCCACAGATTCCACCATGAAAATCCTTAAAAGACTTGATACTATCAATGATTTCGTCTTGTGTCTCAACATCCACAACACGTGCTGTGCCATAGATCGCAGCCAGCTTTCTTGAACTAAAGGCTTCATTGAAAGAGGGGATCAGTGAAGAACGCATAAAGAATTGCCTATGTAGGACCAAATCCCCTTGTAACGGACTTTTCCAGCAAATGTCGACTCCCATGTCTTGGAGAGTATTCATAAAAACCAGGTCGTCAGATCTAAAAAAATAACGTTCCACTGGAGCCTTCCGGAAAATCAGGTTCTTGATAAGTCCCAAATCTGCAGCCACGATAAGGTAAGAAGCCATAAGCCGACCGGGGAAGTTCTCAAGCACAAGAGACATGCCCGGCTGCAATTCTTGTAAAAGCAAATCAGGCTTTCCGTTTAACTTGATAAACCTTTCCTCATCGGTATCGTTTATCACAGTAACGATGTTTTCATCCACCAATCGATTCCGGTAAAGTTCACCCAGTCGAGAGGACTTGAGATCTATGTAAAACTTCTTCTTTCTGCCGTGTTGTACTACAGCCGGCTTGTAAACTTCAAAATGAATGGTCTCTTTGACGAGATCTTCGTTTCCACCCATCAGTTCAAGATAGATAATCCCGTTAGTGTGTCTGCTGCCAACTCTTGCATCAGCATGTTCAGTATCAAGGATATAGATCTCGTTTTGCTGCGTAAAAAGGCTTGTATGAGATATTACCCCACCCCCGGCAGGCACAACAACCTGATCTACCTTCTGTTCCGGTTGGGCAAAATAGAGATCCTCTCGAGGAATCTCCTTAGTCACGGCGGCCCTCAAATACTCGGGCGTAAGAACCTTGGAATCAGGGAAATGTACAAAGGGCATTACCGGCACAGCCAGGACACCCTCATCCAGTACTTTAGTTCCTTTCGGGACAATGATCGTACGATTTGAAATAAGGTTGAGCAGCTCCTCTGCGGAGTACTTCAGCTCTGGGTTTTTTAGATAGATCTTACCAACCTCAAGCCCCGGAGTCATCAATTCGTCAATGGTACAGCCTACAGAATACTCTGGAATATAAAACCAGAATCTAGCTTCGTATGATATGCTCTTTCCCGCTAGCCTAAAGTCGCTCAACTTTTCTTGATTGATGCCCAGCCTAGCCTTTGTGCTATGCAAGTCTGTTGTAAGGCAGTCCTGGTTGCACAAAAAATACTCCATCTGCTCATCACTGACCTCCACTGAAACCAAGGCTACAACTTCAGTACTATCTGCACTGATGATCCTTTTAATCTTACAATCATGACTTTCGTTTAAAGACACAAATAGACCTCCAAATGGCCAAGATACTAACTTGCCGCAACTAATTTAAGTTGATTCGGCAACAAGAACCACCGAAGGCAACCCGCACCTGCACACAATTCGCTCACATCGATACGACAACATCCACCCATTTCAAATTGCACAGCCACCTTAAAACCTTGTGTTAGCAATAAAGAGGCCACTTCAGCCACAGAGGGCAGATGCCCGGCAACAAGCACGCAGCGCGCCCCTGAGAGTTCGGATAAGGCCTGAAGGGTCTCCTCGGGTGGCGTCATGGCCTTGACCCTTTTTGTCTCAACAATCTTTTCTGTAGGAAAACCGGTTTCCTGGGCCATAATAGCGGCTGTTTGTTTGGATCGCTTTTTGGGACTAGACAGGATGGCATCAAAACTAATCCCCATTTTCTTAAGTGCCTCCCCACTGGCATGAATCCTCGCCTCTCCATCAGGGCTTAGGCCCTCTTCCGGGTCCTGATCTTTGGGCATAGCAATACCATGTTGCATCAAATAGATTTCCATCACTACCCCTCCTATAATTTGTTTTCCATTTGACAATATTACTAATATCATTCTATTTAACTATTTGTAAAGTGTATGTTTATGCAAGTTCTCAACAACCAGGATGGACTCGTAAAAAGTCATTTTGCTAATGACATTGCGCGATTCTGGAAAGAGATTCGCAAAATCACATGGCGTTAAAAATGTCAAACTGTTTGAGGGCCTTAACCCGAGTTGAGCGCAAAGGTTGCGCCTGTCGGCTTGACACGAAGTGCATGTTTTTTCAAGCCGCAAGGCGCAACCCTGCGCCAAAACACCACACTACGTGTTGACATTTAGCCAGGTGTTTTCTGAATCCCGGAATCGTGCACGGCAAGAGCAAAATCAGGCTTTTTACGAAACCGACAACCAGGAAGTATGGAGGCAAACGAATAATGGATGTTCCAATCGTGTATTGTGACAATCTGGAGATTTCTTTCGGGGTCGGCCCGGACATTGTGGATATCACTGATAAATTGGCATCAATCGTGCAACAATCTAGGATAGAAAGGGGCAGCTTACATGCCTCCGTAATAGGTTCAACAGGATCTATCACAACAATTGAGTATGAACCTGGCGTGGTTGAAGATCTAAAAAGGGCCATTGAACGACTTGCGCCGCAGACAATGGACTATGAACATGAAAAGGCATGGCATGATGGCAACGGGCATAGTCACGTTCAGGCCGCCTTGTTGGGTCCTTCAATGGTAGTACCAGTGCGAAAGGCTAAGCTAGCTCTTGGAACTTGGCAGCAAGTTGTGGTCATCAATCACGATAATCGGTCGCGTCGAAGGCATGTTGCGGTAACAGTAATCGGCACATAAGGCAAAGGTTTTGTTTTCGGAATTTCGAATGCGTTCTTCAAAACATAAGCTACGTTCCGCTAATGCCTCAGCAGACCGCACCAAACAGGTTTTACAGAAGGTCACAAACAGAGCCGGACAAGACCATCCTCTCAATGACCTCCTGCCTATCTTGGAGAAGGAAAATTCCCTATCAGCATGGCTGAACGTAGGCCAGGACGAAGAGGCCGACCTATTCATCATCCTGGCGAATCAACTTTCTGATATCGAAAAAAAGGCCTTGGCTGAATTCAGTGATTTCGTTCTCTCTAGTAGTGATGATCTGGCAAAAAAGATTGCAGACATTGAAAAAGAAAATAGATACCTAAAATCTTTGACCCTTACTGATGCGCTTACAGGGCTTTACAATTATCGCTTTTTCGCCAAACAGCTTGACGTCGAGATCGCCCGAACCATACGAACAGGTCAGCCGTGTTCGCTAATGATGATAGACTTAGATGACTTTAAACTTTTCAATGACACCCTTGGCCATGACGAAGGAAACAAATTTTTAGTGTTGGTATCCCAGACAATAGAAGAAAGACTCAGACCAACAGATATCATGTGCCGATATGGGGGTGACGAATTCGCAATCATCATGCCGGCCACAACTCTTTTTGAGGCCATGCGTATTGCTCAAAGGCTTGGTGAGTCAGTTTCCAATATACCTCCCAGACTGGATAAACCGTTTTCTGTCAGCATGGGCTTAGCCCAATACGATCCCGATACCTCAGCAGGACAAGGAATGAGTTCATTTATAAATATGGCCGACAGGGCTCTTTACAAGGCTAAAGAAGGTGGCAAGAACAAAATCTGCTATGAAGGCAAATTCCCTGCTATCGAAAAGGTAACATCCGTTACTACAGACGAAAAGGCAGCCTTACTCAACAAAGATGATCATGAATAGCCAATTGGAATCAAGGAAAACAAGTATTACTTCCATCGCTAGTGGCAAGGGTGGTGTCGGCAAGACATTTATTACCGCCAATTTGGCGGCCTGCCTTGCAAAAGGTGGAAAAAGGGTCCTCGTAGTCGATTGTGATCTCGGCCTTGCCAATATGGACATACTTCTCGGAATCACACCCACATTAACATTACAAGACATGGTTTTTGGGAATCAAGACGTCAGGGATGTTATCATTGCCAGCAAGGCAGGTTTTGATCTGGTGCCTGCCAGTTCCGGTGTAAAAGAAATGGGGCAACTATTATATGAAAAGATTCAACTGATAAAGACCACATTAAGCACTATTATCCCTGATTATGACGAAGTACTTTTGGATACAGGAGCCGGAATTTCTGAGGTAGTGCTCCAGTTTAGCATATTTGCCCCCAAGAATGTCATCGTGTTAAACAGAGAGCCTACCAGCCTAACAGATGCCTATGCAGTTATCAAAGTCATGCACCAACGGTTTGGTGCTGATTCCTTTGGAATCATTGTCAATTCAGTAAAAGATGAAAAAGAAGCAGATCGGCTCTTCAGCCACATAGATACTGTCTCTAAAGAATTCCTGGGCCTTCCGCTGTATTATCTCGGCCATGTTGTTAACAATGAGGCGGTTCCGCGATCTATCATGAAGCAAAAAGTGCTCGCGCAGGATGAGCCTAACTCCATCGTCGGAAAAAACTGTTACAACATTGCCAAGGCTATCACTACGTGGAAGTAAAAAAATATGTTTCAGAATGCGGAGGGGATTTAATGTTAAGGCAAACAGATCTTGAAAATGGGAAAGAAAAAATCGCGGTAGTAGGGCTGGGCTATGTCGGTCTTCCTCTGGCAACTTTGATGGCCCGGAAATACAATGTTTTGGGTTTTGATATCAACTCTACCAGGATCTCGGAATTAAAAAAAAACGTAGACAGAACAAGGGAAGTAGACGCCGAAACCCTTAAAGTCTCTAATATTAGATTTACAAATATCGCCAAGGAGATCTCGAATTGCAGATTAATCATCGTAACAGTCCCAACCCCCATTGATAGGCATAGAACCCCTGACCTTAGGCCTGTTGAAGGGGCTAGCGAATTAATTGGGCAGCATCTAGGTAAAGGAGCTGTAGTTGTCTATGAATCTACCGTATATCCAGGTGTCACGGAGGATATCTGCGTACCAATCCTGGAAAAAGAAAGCCGGCTTTCCTGGAAGAAAGACTTTAATGTTGGCTATTCACCCGAAAGGATTAATCCTGGAGATAAGAAGCATACAATCGACAAGATAAAAAAGGTGGTATCCGGCGATACGCCGGAAGTTGCCGATTTTCTAGCTCAGGTGTACAGCTCTGTTATTACGGCCGGGATTCATATTACTTCAAATATTAAGACTGCTGAGGCAGCAAAGGTTATTGAAAATACACAGCGGGACCTAAATATTGCCCTTATGAATGAATTGTCTATCATCTTCAACAAGATTAAGATTGACACCCGAGAAGTCTTAGAAGCTGCTGGGACCAAATGGAACTTCTTGAGATTCGAACCTGGTCTTGTTGGCGGACACTGTATCGGAGTCGATCCTTATTACCTGACTTCCAAAGCCGAAAGCCTTGGCTACCACCCGCAGATTATCTTGGCCGGCCGCAGAATCAATGACAATATGGGAAAATATGTGGCAACAAATACTATAAAGATGTTGATAAAGCAGGGCAAGACAGTCAGGGGAAGCAAGGTTTTGATATTGGGGCTTACATTTAAAGAAGATATAAGTGACATACGCAACACCAAGGTAATAGACATTTACAACGAATTAATAGAATATGATGTTGCCGCCTACATACATGATCCCTATGCTTACGAAGACGAAGTAAGGGACATGTTTAACGTGGAACTAATCCAAAACATGAAAGACTACCGACCCTATGACGCAATAATCCTTGCCGTAAAGCATCGCTATTATGTTAAAGAACTTGGATTTGAAGAGATCAGAGGCTTAGCTAATGGCGACACTCCCATCTTGATAGATGTAAAGGGGTTTTATTCTAGGAAAGAAGCCGATAAAATGGCCTTTCCCTACTGGCGGCTATGACAAAAGCTGCCATCAACACCTAACTAGTGCCCATCCACGAACTCTTAGACTCCGACGGAGTATCTATAAGTCAGTGTCCGTCCAGAAAGGGTAGATTTTGGCTTAAGACAAGGCCGCAGTGACTTTACAACCTCCCGAAAAGATTTTCGGGGTCTTCGACAGGCATAGTAGCGCTGGCAACTGTTTACGAGCTTGATTGCTTAACAGCGCATGTATTTACTTGACATTTCAAAAACACACGTTTATGTAAAGCAAATCATTAACCACAACAAAGGAGGAAGGCGTTATGACAAAAGCAGATTTGGTGGAACAAATGGCAAAGGATGCTGGAATATCAAAGGCTGCGGCCAACAAGGCCCTAAATGCCTTCACTGACTGTGTCAAGAAAGCCTTGAAAAAGAAGGACGGGAAACTCACACTTGTCGGTTTTGGAACCTTCGCCAAAGTCCGCCGCAAAGCCAGAAAGGGCGTAAATCCTGCTACTGGCGAAAAGATAAAAATCAAAGCCTGTAATGTCGTGCGCTTCAGACCCGGCAAAAAGCTGAAAGACACCATCTAATCTGAGCCATCTAAACAACCCACCCCTTTTGTGCCCATTCTATGAACTGGGAGAAAGGGGTGGACATTATCACAAAGACTATGAGAACTTTGAAAAAGGTCTCACTATTTGATAGGTGTACCCGGTGTAGCAGGGTTATCAACAGTGACTAATTTGCAGGGATCTTTGTCGCTAGTTGCTGTCAAGACCATGCCTTGAGAGAGGACGCCCATCAGTCTAACTGGTTTGAGGTTTGCTACAACGATTACCTGCCTTCCGGGTAGGTCTTCGGCATGATAACTGTTTGCGATGCCGGCGACTATTGTCCGCTCTTCTCCTACATCGACCTTTAACTTTAAGAGATTTTTTGACCTTGGCACAGGTTCGGCATCAAGAACGGTGGCAACCCGAAGATCCAACTGCTGAAAACTCTCTATCGGAACAAGTGGTTTTTGCATGCCTACATCCTCTCCATTGCGAGGAGCATTTTGAGTCTTGGCCTTCACTTTGTCAATATCGATCCTCGGAAATAGACTCACTGTCTTAGGGAGCTTTGTCCCCGGTGGGATTTTTCCCCAAGTGGCCAACCCATCCAGTCCTTGATAGCCAGGTTCCATCCCCAAGCGTTCCAGCATGGTCCTAGAAGTCTGTGGCATAGCAGGGTAAAGAAGGCCGGCAACAACGCGAAGACCTTCAAGGATATTAAAAAGGGCCTGTTCCAGTTGTTTGCGTTGAGATTTCTTCTTGGCAAGCTGCCATGGGGCCATCACATCTATATATTTGTTGATATGGTTTATGAACTCCCACACGGCAATGAGCGCCTTATGGAATGAAAAATTTTCCATAGCCTTCCGGTATTGCTCAACTGCACTAAGGGCATATGACCTAAGATCTAACTCCAGCGTGCTTTGTAGTGTTTCCTCCCTCCGAGGTACAATCCCTTTCAAATACTTATGGACCATGGTCAAGCTTCTACTGAAAAGGTTTCCAAGGTCATTAGCCAAATCGGAATTAATTCGTTGAACAAGGGCTTTCTCACTAAAACTTGAATCTAGGCCAAAAACCATCTCTCTAAGGAGAAAATAGCGAAAGGCATCTGAGCCATAAATATTCTTGAGTTCCAGCGGATCAACCACATTGCCAAGGGTCTTGGACATCTTAGTTTCATCTACATTCCAGTAACCATGAACATGGAGTTGCTGATACACAGGAATCCCTGCCGCCTTTAACATAATTGGCCAGTATATGCCGTGGGGCTTTAAAATGTCCTTCGCCACAATGTGTCGAACTGCAGGCCAAAACTTTTTAAACTGTTCCCCCTCCGGATATTTGAGGGCGGAAACATAGTTCAAAAGCGCATCAAACCAAACGTATGTTACATATTGGTCGTCAAAAGGAAGGGTAACCCCCCATTTCAGCCTGGTCTTTGGACGGGATATGCACAAGTCCCCAAGGGGTTCCCGCAGGAAAGAGAGAACTTCGTTTCTATAGCGTTCAGGACAAATAAAATCCGGATTGTCCTTAATGTGGTCAATCAACCAATCCTGGTATTTGCTCATCTTGAAAAAATAATTTGATTCCTTGATTACTTCAGGAACTGTTTTGTGATCAGGACATTTCCCATCTGCTAACTCCCGATCAGTATAAAAGCGCTCACACCCAAAACAGTATGCCCCCTCATACTCGCTGAAGTAGATGTCGCCTGAATCATAGATCCTTTGTAATACCTCCTTTACAACATTTGTGTGTGCGAGATCTGTAGTCCGTACGAAATAATCGTATTCAACATCCAACTCAGGCCACAAGTCTCTAAAAAGACCGCTTATCTTGTCTACATAGGTCAGAGGACTCAATCCCTCTTCTTTAGCCGCACGAACTACTTTGTCACCATGTTCGTCAGTACCAGTCAGAAAGTAAGTTTCTTGGCCGCATAAACGATGGAACCGATTTGCCACATCAGCGATAATGGTTGTGTAGGCATGACCAAGATGGGGCCTGGCATTCACATAATAAATAGGAGTTGTTATATAAAACGGCTCGGGCATATAGTTCTCCTCTCAGAAATCATTTCTCCACGATATCGCTTAAGCTCACATCCGTTTCCTGGCCTTCTTCAAGCTTGACGGTAACGCTTTCCTTCAATACATTATGTCGAATGACCTTTCCCTTGCCTACTTTGGTTTGTATCATCTTTCCACATTTTGGAAACTTATCTCTAAGATTGCAATAGGTGTCATATTCAAAAGCCAAACAGCACATAAGGCGACCACAAAGCCCTGAAATCTTGCCTGGGTTCAGTGACAGGCCTTGTTCTTTAGCCATGCGCACCGAGACTGGGTGAAAATTATTAATAAAGGAACAACAACATAGTTCATGACCGCATCGGCCAACCCCCCCACACATTTTTGCTCTATTACGAACCCCAATCTGGCGCATCTCAATACGTTTTCTGTATTTTTTGACAAGCTTCTTGACAAGCTCTCGAAAATCGACCCGCCCGTCTGCCGTATAAAAAAAAGTTAATTTTGACCCGTCGAAGAGACTCTCGGCCGATACGAGGTTCATCTTAAGCCCAAATTTCTTTATACATTCCATGCAATATACATATGCACTTTTCTCTTGCTCAAGGTGTTTTGCACGTTGCTTAAGATCTTCGTCATTAGCCAAGCGGTAGACCTTTTTCAAGGGTCGTTTGCCCTTCCGATCCCCTACAGCTCTGGGAGCAGTGGCAACTGTACCGAAAGCCAGGCCTTTGTCAGTTTCCAATATTACATCAAACCCGGGGGAAAGAACAAAGTGACCTACATCAAAATCATAAATTTTGCCTTGTGGTTTAAATCTTATGCCAACAATTTTACTCATTGCTCCACTACCTTAGCATTATGATGATAAATACAAGTTTAGTAACAACACCTCTAGAGCAAGCCTTCGATTCGCATTCTTCAAAACGGCTCTTTGGGTAGCAAATATTGCCGTAATCCTGTTCAGAAGCTCGTCAACTGAAAATTCTTTTGATATGCGTTCTATTCGTGGGGCATAATCGTTGTTAAGGATCTTTTCCGGATGGAACTTGCATATCAAGATGTCCCTGAACCACATTATAAACATATCCAATGTGTCTTGCAATTTGTCCTTATCCTTTGAAACTTCCTCGGCAAAGCCAAAAAGCGCATGCACGGACCCGCCTGAGAGGGAGATGACTCTGCCGAGAAGCTCTTTTCGCCAGCCCATCCATTTCTCTATATCGGCAGACATAGCCCTTCCCAGGCTACCCTTAGCCAATACGGCAATAGTCGTGGCTGTATCTTCATCAATATCTCGCCTGTTCGCCAACTCCTCAACAATTTTTGTAACGGGCACCGGGTTAAAAGCAATGTGTTGGCACCTTGAAACAATTGTCGGCAAGAGGTCTGAGGTCTGGTGGGCAGTAAGAACAACATGAGTGTTATCCGGCGGTTCTTCCAGAATTTTGAGTATGGCATTAGACGCCTCAACATTCATGCAATGTGCATCATTAATTATTATCACCCGGCGCCCCCCCTCTACGGGAGCGAAGCTCAAATGTTTGCGTAGAGCCCTTATCTGTCCAATCTTGATAAATCGACCACTTGGTTCAACAATAATGATATCTGGATGATTGCCGGAAATCACTTTTTTGCAACAACGACATTCCATGCATGCCAATACACCAGCAGATCTCAGGCAGTTAAGGGCCATGGCCAATGCCTTGGCAGCTGTTTGCTTGCCTATACCATCAATCCCCGTAAATAACAGGGCATGGGGAAGCCTGTCATTTTCAAGCATCCGGGTCAGTAAACACACAGCATGACTCTGGCCTATAATAGGTTCAAGACTTATCACAGTCTTTTTCCTCAAACCACCAAGCATCTGAGGCAGTTTCCAATACCTTCCTTGCCAAATCTTCGCCTATCCTCGTCTTAAGTCTGGCAATGACGTGGGGAAGCCAGCTCTCCGGACCATCGTAACCTAAATCGCGAAGGGCCTTTAACTCCAAAACAAGGGATAGTTGGTCAGCATCGTGAGCTAGTTGTGCTTCCAAAGTTTCACCAGCCCTAAACTCTTCAAAGAGACCTTCAATGACCCCACCAAAGGGTACATTTCTCGTAAGATCAGCCATAGCTTTACCTTCATCAGCCACAACGTACTTTTTTTGGACATAGTTTAGATCACCGGTCCGCGCCTCACTAAGATCGTGTATAAGGCACATCTGAAGCAACTTAAGTTGATCTACATCGGGTTGCATATGGGCCAAAACACACCCGATAAATGTTGTCATAAAGGCATGTTCTGCCACAGATTCCCCGCCTGAACCCAAAAAATGAAAACCAGATCGCGGGATTTCTTTTAGAATCCTTGCCTCAAAAAGTAGGTTAATCAAGGCCTTCATCAAATCCTCACCCCCTATTACTTTGCACCACCTTCTATCTATACAATAGACACAGGGAACGCAACCCGAAATTGTCTTGACACCCCAGAAAACGTTGTGTAAGTTCCGGTCAAAATTAGCCTTTAGACCATTTTGGCTTAATAGTTGCACTACTCAGTCTTCAGCTCCTAAATTTGATGGTTTCCTGAAATACGGTGAACGGTAAAACGTATCGTTTTTTACCAAACAATTAAACCTTTAATCAACAGATGGTCCCCATGCCTATTTCTAATCATAGTGACATCGTCCAGTTGGTTCTCCATTCCGGTCCCATGGTCCGCTTTGTCCTTTTCTTGCTCCTATTCTTCTCCATTGCCTCGTGGGCCATTATATTTAACAAATACCGGTTTATCAAAAAGGCGGGGAAGGAATCGGCTTTTTTTCTAGATCTCCTCTGGAACAGCGGCAACCTGTCCGATGCCTTTGCAGCCTCAAAGAAACTCCGCTATAGCCCTGTTTCAAGGGTGTTTCGTGTTGCCTATATTGAATTCCGGAAGGTAAGTATTCCGAACTCGCATTCCTCAGACGAAAAAGATGAACACAAGTCACAACAAAACCGAAACCCCGCAGCTGTTGATAATGTACAGCGAGCGCTGCGGAGTGCCATAAACATTGAACTTACCGGTTTAAATAAGACCTTGCCGTTTTTGGCCACAACCGGAAACACCGCCCCTTTCATAGGGCTTTTCGGTACGGTATGGGGAATTATGAATGCTTTCCAAGGCATTGGTCTCAGGGGATCTGCCAGCCTTGCTGTTGTGGCGCCTGGCATTTCTGAAGCCTTAGTTGCAACAGCAGCCGGACTGGCGGCAGCAATACCAGCAGTAGTCGCCTATAACTATTTTGCCAACAAGGTTCGTGTTTTGGAATCTGAGATGCATAATTTCTCGGCCGACTTTGTAAACTTGATCCAACGAAACTTGACAACACAAAAGGGGGCTTAGACCAATGGCAATGGGCGGCAATAACAGCCCTTTCATGTCCGAAATCAACGTAACACCATTAGTGGATGTTATGTTGGTTTTACTCATTATTTTTATGGTGACCGCTCCAATGATGATGCAAGGGGTAAATGTTTCGTTGCCCCAAACTACCTCTAAACCCCTGCCGGCAGAAAAAGAACACTTGACTATCACTGTAGACCGCAGCCAGCAAATCTTTATCAATGATTACAAGGTTGCACTAGAAGCCCTCCAAGAGAAAATGACCAAAATCCTGGAGGGTCGTCAAGATCATAAGGTTTATCTTCGAGCAGACAAAAATGTGCCTTACGGGGTTGTCATACGAGTGATATCCGCGGTCAAGAATGCTGGAGTTGAAAAACTGGGTGTGGTCACAGAGCCTCTCAAAGAAAAGGTCAAGAAGAAATAATGCTTGTTTATTTGCGCCTTTATGCCGCATCATGTGGTTGTTGTGTAAGGAATAGAACAAGGTTTTCGTAAGAAAGAGTCCTGTCTGTTTTCTGACACTTTGGGCCGCCCCCAAAATAGATTAAACGAGTTGAGTCCATGGTTGCGCGTTGCGAAATCTTGAACCAGGGCAGTTATTGCGATCGAACATGGATTGCCATGATGGTCATTTCTGCCTTTTGTCATGCCCTGTTTTTTTCCGGAATCATAGTTTGGCCACAACTAAGATTTACAAACACCTATACGCCTACTGCGGTCGAAGTTGACCTAGTAAGTCTGCCCGCACCCAGTACTCACCCACAAAGGCTTACCGACAAGACTAAACCAGCCAAACAGGTTGCAGAGAAACTGCCTCAACAGCCCGAAAAAATAGAGGCAATAAAGACTCTGGACAAGCCTGAACCTGTTAAATCCCAAAAAAAGGAAGCTGTATCCCTGTCCCCCCAAAAACCATTGCAAGTTAAACAGTCACTAAAGAAAAAGACTTACAACGTATCGAGTGTTATTGACAAGGCTATTGCCGAGATTGAAAAAAAGGCCCCAGAATCACGCCCTCATTCTGTCCTCCAGGCCATTGAGAGATTGAAACAAGAGGGACACATGGCAGATCATAGAACAAGATCAAGTGGCGTTAGCACTACCACGGGTGGGTTGGACAAAAAGAGGTTTGAACTTCTTGATATCTACAATGCTGAAATCTGGCACCAGATTCAGAAAAACTGGGCTTTTTCTGAACAAATAGCTCAAAGTAACACAGACCTTGAGGGAATCATTATTATGAAGATAATGAGAGATGGTGAGATACGAGACATATGGTTCGAAAAAAGGTCCGGAAACAGTTATTTTGATGACTCTGTTTTAAAGGCCGTAAAGAAATCTAATCCGCTGCCACCTCTACCCGACGGATTCCTTGGTCCATATTACGACGTGGGAATTAGATTCAACCCCTCTGAACTACGAAAGAGACCGTGAGTTTGTGACGGAAAAACTTTACAAAGTGTTCACACATCTCCTGCTCAGCCTTACTGTTTGGACAATAATGGCATCAAGTCTGCCTTGCCAAGCACGTGTCTACATCGACATAACCGCCCCCCATCTTCGCAAGATCCCCACTGCCGTACCGTTGTTAAAACCAATCGGCCCTGGAAACAAACAGGAAGAACTTATGGTAAAATTTGCCGATCTTCTTGCAAAAACTATAGACTTTACTGGTTTTTTTAAAATCTTAGACCGGCAAAGCTTTTTAGAAAATCCTCAACAGGCCAGTCTACTTCAACATGCAATCAATTTTAAGAACTGGACTGACATAGGTGCCGAACTACTGGTTAAGGGAGGGTTTCAATATCATAAGAACCTCCTAAAGATAGAACTGCGCCTTTTTGACACCTTTAGTGGTCGTCTTATCATCGGCAAGCGTTATACAGGCCACTTAAACGATCACCGACGAATGATCCGTCGTTTTTCTGACGACATGATTCGTATCCTGACAGGCCATCAGGGAATTTTTAGCACGCAAATAGCATTCATATCGACTACAACAGGGCATAAAGAAATTTATATTGCCGATTTTGACGGATACAATCCCAGACAATTCACAGATACCAAAGCAATTACTCTGTTTCCGGCGTGGTCTTCCGATGGCAAGTGGCTCGCCTACACGGACTACAGGCACGGCAAGCCGGATCTCTATCTCAGAGATATAAAACAACGCCGGGGCACGGTCGTGTCCCTTAAAGGATCAAGTATAACTCCTTGCTGGGTTCCAGGGCAGTTTGCTTTAGCCGCCTCACTGTCTCACGAAGGCAATCCGTCCATTTATCTGCTCACCGGCAAAGGTAAGATCATGAAGAAGCTTACTCACCACTGGGACATAGATGTTTCACCTACTTGGTCGCCGGATGGCAAAGCGATGGCTTTTGTTTCCAATCGTTCGGGGGGTCCGCAGATATATATCAAGGACATGGAAGACGGGAACATTCGAAGATTAACATACGAAGGCAACTACAATACTTCTCCACAATGGTCCCCAAGGGATAATTATATAGCCTATTCCGCAATGTCACGAAACGACGGCACCAATATCTGTGTAATTCCTGTACAGGGGGGGGAACCTATTCAACTAACCAACAATGCCGGAAACAACGAGTCGCCAACATGGTCTCCAGACGGCAGCCTTATAGCCTTTTGTTCTGACAAGGAAGGCCGTTCCAGGATCTACGTAATGAATGCAAATGGTTCAAACCAACGACGTTTGTTAGCCCTCGAAGGAGAGCAAACAAGTCCTGCTTGGTCCCCCCGTCTTTCCGGTCATTGAACCGAATGCAGATTTGTTCAAGATGTTCATTGACTTTTCCCACATTTTTAAATAGGCTTCCAATTTCCACTATTAGCATACTCGAAGGTATTCTTTATAATATTAACTATTAACCATTATTTAAAGGGGGGTTACGAAAATGACATGGAAATTTAGGGTTAGCCTGGCATTAATGTTGATCATTGCCGTGTTTGTGTTTACTGCATCTTGTGCAAAGAAACAAATCAAGTCGGAACCGGGAATAGCTGCCGGACAACAAGAAACTGGCACTGAAGAGATTGTGAGCGAAAAACAAGACATGGAAGGGCAAAGGGCCATCGAAGAACAGCGTCTCCAGGAAAGGCATTTGCGTCAAGAGGCTAAAGCCCGCAGGGAACGTACTGAGAAGGAAGAATTCTTAAATGAAAAAATTTACTTCCAGTTTGATAAATCAACACTACTTCCCGAAGCGAAGGCCACGTTGAGGGAAAAGGCCAAATGGCTTCTGGCCCATTCAAGTGTCTCTGTGATTATCGAGGGCCATTGCGACGAACGAGGAACGGGTGAATACAACATTGCCCTTGGAGATCGCAGAGGCCGCAGTGCAAAGAGTTACTTAGTTAATCTCGGAGTCGGATCCCACCGCATGACAACGATAAGTTATGGTGAAGAAAAGCCTATTGCCCTTGGACATAACGAAAGGGCGTGGGCCAAGAATAGGCGTGCCCAGTTTGTAATAGAATAAACGGATTTGAACTTAGGGGCTTCGCCCCAATTGGAATGTACGAGGCAAGAATTCACGCCTCAAGGAGCTTCTATAATTTAAATGATATGAAGACAAAACCAGTCTCACTAGTAATTACCTTGCTGCTGTGCAGTAGTTGTGCATTACAAAGTGATCTTGTAATACTTGATAGGCGCGTTACTGCCCTTAGACAGCAAGTCTCTCAGCGGGAAGAAAGGATAAAGACTCTTAACTCTGAGATTGCCACATATCAGAATAAACAAATAAAGACGGATAGAACCCTTCACAACAAACAGGCTGACTTCGGCACACTCTTGAACCAGATCAGGAACAGACTTCAAGAGCTTAGAGGACGTCTGGAAGAAAATGAATATTATGTCAAACGACGGGAGGATGTTCTTGCCAACGCTGAGTCTAGACAGGAAGAACGCTGGAAAGCTCTGGAAAATTCTTTTCAAAGCAGTCTTGATCGTATCGTTCGATTAGAACAGTACTTGGGAATGGAACCATCAGAAAAGCTAAAATCACCATCAACTGAGAAAAAAAACGCTTCTGCCAAAAAGACGCCTGACAATCTCTATGTCAAGGCAAAACAGCAATTTGACAAAGGAAAATACGAAGCTGCTCGCAATCTATTCCAAAGCTTCTTGGAACAGTATCCCAAATCGAAAGAAGCAGATAATGCCCAATTCTGGATTGGAGAGATTTATTATCGCGAGAAATGGTATGAAAAGGCCATACTCGAATATCAAAAGGTTATAGAAATCTATTCTAAAGGGAACAAAGTGAGCAGTGCTCTTTTGAAGCAGGGGTTGGCATTTTTGAATCTTGGTGACCAAGACAATGCTCGACTCATCCTCAAGGAACTAGTTCGAAAGTACCCGGGTTCTAACGAGGCGAAGATTGCCAAGGAAAGACTAGAAAAATTTCAATAAATCGCGGTATTTTCGAATGCCGGCTCATGGACCATGTTGTTGCATAGTTTACGCAAAATCATAGGTATAGATCCTGGGTTGGCTGCAACCGGTTATGGGGTCGTAGAAGGAACAGGCCGCAAAGTAGGTAACTACAGTTTTGGCACCATTCGAACACCCAAGTCTGAAAATTTGGCTTGGAGGCTGAACCATATTTTTTCCCAGCTTCATACCATCCTGAACTCCGAAAAACCAAACCTTATAGTTATTGAAGGGATTTTTTCTTTAAAACAATATCCGAAATCAGGTATTGCCCTTGGGAAGGTTTGCGGTGTTGTTCATGTTGCCGGGGCTCAATGCGAAATACCTACAATAGAGCTTCCTACACGTGAAGTTAAACGGATTCTTACTGGAAATGGTGGCGCAGGCAAGTCACAAATGGAACAGACGGTAAGGCATCTTTTGAAAAGAAAGGCCCCTATTTCACCGTCACATGCCTCTGATGCCCTCGCCTTGGCACTGGTGGGGCTATCAAGGTACCATTAGTAGGGAGTGTTTCCGCACCACCTTTCCCGATTTGTTAGTGTTTAGGATCTGGGATTATGATCGGCTATCTGGAAGGTAAATTGCTAAAGATCGAAGAAGACCGAATACTTCTTTTGGCCAATCAGATTGGTTACGAAGTATTATTGCCCTCTATTATTAGGCAGTCCGTTGAATCCAAAGAGGTTGGTGAAGAGATTTCATTGTATATTTACTACCATCAGACCGAGCGGCAACCCAAACCAACCCTCATAGGCTTTAACCTGGAGGTAGAACGGGAGTTTTTCCGATATTTCATCTCAGTAGAAGATATTGGACCCATGAAGGCAGTTAAGGCCCTCACCACACCAATCCGTGAGATTGCCAGCGCCATTGAATCTCGGAACATAAAATATCTAATGCAACTCAAAGGAATCGGCAATCGAACAGCACAGAAAATTCTAGCGAGCCTAGAAGGCAAAGTGGCGAAATTTGCCTTGATTCGAGAAGACAAAAGGGATGTAGAAACTGCACGTCTGCCGGAAGATTTCAACGAAAAGGTCCAAGAAGTACTAGTAAAACAATTGGGACACAAGGTAAGAGAAGCCAAGGAAATGATTGCTGCAGCCTTAAGAAGAAATAGCAACATCACTACATCAGAAGAACTCTTCGAAGAGGTCTATCGCGGAGAGGTTACGTGATGGAAGAAAAAGATGTTGGACAAAGCCGGCTCGCCGGCCAAGGAACAGCAATAGAGCTCCTGAATGAGAGCGTCAACGAAGATGAAGTATCAGAATTTGTCACCCTCAGGCCTAAAGTCCTTGATGAGTATGTCGGACAAACAGAAGTAATAGAAGCCCTTAGTATTACCATTCAGGCTGCCCTTCAGCGAAAAGAACCGCCAGATCATATCCTTTTTCATGGCCCTCCCGGTCTGGGCAAAACCACACTCGCCCACATAGTTGCCGAAGAAATGGGGGTTGATATTACAACGAGTAGTGGTCCAGCTCTGGAAAGGGGTGGTGACTTGCTGGGCATTCTGACTCATTTGGATAAGGGAAACGTATTATTTATTGATGAAATTCACCGCCTTCCAAAAGTCGTTGAAGAATTTCTCTATCCAGCAATGGAGGACTTTGCAGTGGACTTCGTTTTTGACAAAGGTGTCCACGCCAGAAGTCATCGATACCGCCTGGAGCACTTCGTTTTAATCGGTGCCACAACCAGGGCGGGGTTGCTGTCCGCCCCGTTGCGCGAACGCTTCGGTATATTCAGGACCCTCGATTTTTACTCTGATCAAGAGCTGGTTGAAATTGCAAAACGCTCGGCAGCCCTTCTCAATGTACCGATCGATATTGATGGAAGTTATGAAATCGCACGCCGGTCTCGTGGGACCCCCAGAATAGCAAATCGGCTCTTAAAGAGAGTAAGAGACTATGCTCAGGTCAGAGGATCAGGAGTTATTGACAGAGAAACCGTCAAACAGGCGCTGAAACTGGAAGGAGTGGATGAAAAAGGATTAAGCATACTTGACAGAAAGTATTTGAAAACAATTATCGACTTTTACAAAGGTGGACCAGTGGGCATCGAGGCTATTGCTGCCACCTTGCAAGAAGCGTCTGACACCCTGGTAGATGTTGTGGAACCGTACCTGTTGAACACCGGATTCTTAACACGCACCTCGGCTGGACGTAAGGTTACAGAAAAGACCTACCACCATTTCGGCCTTTCTATGCAAAAAGGTCTGTTCGATACCTCATGATTTAATGTCTCAGAAATTCTAAAAGGCGCCTGATCACAAGTTCAGGGTAAGTTCTAGCGATTCAATAGGAGCTTGACAACCTTTGCCACGTACTGTAATATCCATGCAAATCGAAAACGTGGACTATCTATATGCATGGCTATATCAACAGATTTATCGAGAAAAAATTACATAGGGCATTATCCCGTTCTCCTGCCGTGGCTATTCTTGGCCCCCGTCAATGTGGAAAGTCAACAACCGCTAAATTGATTCTTAAAGAAATTCCTTCAGTTTATCTTGACCTACAGGATCGTGTTGATCGTAATAAACTGGTCGAACCGGAGCTTTTTTTTGAGCATCACCGCGATAAACTTATCTGCCTTGATGAGATTCAGCTCCTGCCGGATTTCTTTTCCATACTTCGTTCGGAGATAGATAAAGATCGCAGACCGGGAAGGTTTTTAATTTTAGGTTCAGCCTCCCGTGATCTTATCAAACAATCAACCGAGTCTTTGGCTGGCCGTATTGCCTATATTGATCTTATACCATTTCTGCTAAAAGAAGTTGCCACCGTTTCATCGTGGTCTAATCTATGGCTGCGGGGTGGTTTCCCTGAAAGCGTTCTGGCGGATAATGATCAAGACAGTTTTGACTGGCGCCTCGATTTTATTCGGACATTCATGGAACGTGATATTCCTAACTTGGGCTTTAATATTCCAGTTCCAGTCATAGAGCGTTTATGGCTGCTGATAGCACACTATCATGGGCAAACAGTGAACTACCATAAACTGGCAGCTGCGGCTGATATCTCCATTCCTACTCTAAAAAAATACCTTGCCATCCTGGAGCAAACATATATGGTCCGCATGCTGCCACCAGCCACGGCAAACCTCAAAAAACGATTGGTTAAATCACACAAGATTTATTTGCGTGATAGTGGAATTCTTCACGCACTTCTCGAAATAGAAGAGTATGATGATCTACTAGCCAACCCTATTGCCAGAGCATCTTGGGAAGG
>RCNB010000649.1_pt1 | contig 22734 bp, 16 predicted proteins | sample 2041321 | NCBI WGS metagenome assembly RCNB01 (sample SAMN09708232, study PRJNA481090) | Marine sediment metagenome, whole genome shotgun sequencing project. | reverse complement strand
AGGATATCGAAGCATTGCTTTTAAATGTCCATCTATATACTGAGAATGGGACTGAGGCCTATGTTCGAGGCATCATCCCGTTTATTAAATCTTTAAGAAAAACCGGAATCAGGCTCTCAATCGAAAACACCCCCCTGACAAACCCCGGGGATTTCAACGCATTTTTTGCTGCACTTTTTAAACACTTTGCCCCTGCTGAGGCAACACAGGTGGGAATGTGCCTAGACTTGGGGCATGCCAATCTGTGTTCTGCAACCTTAAATGACTACATCAAGTTCATTGACCTTCTTGATCCCGACATTCCCATCATTCATATTCATCTGCATGAAAACTACGGGGACTATGACAGCCACTTGACCATGTTTACAGGCCCTTCAGGACAAGATGTTTCCGGCATTAAGACCTTTTTAAAACGCATGGAAAAACGTCGGTTTTCAGGCAGTATCATCTTAGAACAGTGGCCCGAACCACCTGATCTGCTAATTAAGGCCCGTAACAATCTGAAGGCCATGATCGGCAATTCAACCACGCCGCCCTCCATTAAACCTCGAAATGCCGACACGGATGACTTTGTAAGTGTGATTGCCGAGGCAGACAGACAACACAGAAGTTGGAGAGAAAAACTCGCCTGGGTCTATGACTTTGTTGCCGAGAAAATCTCTTCCTGTGACACGAGGCAACTTACTTACCTGATGATCTATCTGCGTTTTATCGGCACAGGCCAGGTTGCCTGCACCGAGGATGGCAAACACTACCGTCCATCTCATCATGCCAAGATCGCCCGCGGCATCCACAATTGTCTGGCCAAGATAACTACTCCCGAAAATGTCTTTATCATCAGGAAGATCTATCCATGGCTGCCCTCGTATGAGAACCGCTTTGCTAATGCGGAACCACTCACACGGATAAGAGATATTGCCCACAGAAACGACATTTGCAAAGAACTCAAACAAGAAATAAAGCACACACTGCAAAATAAGCTGCACAGATGTGCCGGCCCGGAGGATCTTGCCACATCAGCAGCCTTGCTAAAAAGGATAACGGCCCCTAATGCGGATTACCCAAACGACTTTGTTAAAGAGTTTGTGAGATTCCATGAAGAACTAGAGGAGTTTTTTAATGCCCGTTCCTTGGAAGAACAGTTTGAAGCCATAGCCTCCAATGCTTGGAAGGATGGAGATTCTACTACCTTCAAGTTGATAAGCGACCTCATTGAAGCCAAGAAAAAGGCTGTTACGTCGGAAGAGTTGATAACTGCTTTTGAGCTTTTGACAACACTTCGTCGTAAATTTTCCAAGAGGTCTAAGATTGATACCAGCGCTCAGCAGCAAGGACTACAACTGGCCGATATAAGATTGGAAGACTATGCCTTTGTTCTGTTGAGCCAATTGATCAATCACCTTGCCACTGCTGGAAAAGAAAACATGCAGTGGCCTATGGCGGGACACTGTTTAGGCTTGGCCATTTTGAACCTGCGCCTAAGCGGCTTGGACAGCTACGAATGTCAGGCCATAGAATCGGAATTAGAACTTTGGCATGAGAGTTTTACACCCAAAAACCGTGAGCATGTTCTTCGTCTCAAGGCTACAATTGATCGTTGTCGAAGACTGGCAGAGAGATATTCAGACAAGATCCTTTCCATGTTTCCCGAAAAGGTTCAAGGGCTGGGCCGAGCCCTTGATGTGGCCAAAGAAGCAATAAAGGTTTTTTCTGAGGCCGAGATTCGAAGCCATTTAGTCTTTCAAGTCTCAAGGCTTGTGGATCTTGTGTTGAAATCGATTCGCTCAGTTGCCTACCTCTCCCCGTGGGACGCAATCGTGTGCGGAAAAGTTTGTGGCCGTCTAGTGCAGACCCAACATCTTGACGATTTATCCGACCTCTCTGATGAACTGGTCGTGGTGTTGCTTGAAAAAGCCCTTGGCGATGAAGAGTTGTCTGCCGGCATAGGAGGCATCGTCTTGGCCCACGAGATGGCGCATCTTTCACATCTCGCGGTCCGGGCGAGACAAGAAAAAGTAGTGCTGGCCGCGTGCGAAGATGAAAAACAATTTGGAGCGCTTAGAAGCCTTGTCAATAAGCGGGTTGCCTTAAAAGTATCTCCTGAAGGTGTAGTGCTTGAAACCTCCTCAAATCACGATACCGTAGGGATAACTGACAGGAAAAGCAAGATCGGGCATGGAAACATTGATGTGGCTGATGTGCCTTTATCTTTTTCAGCCCCGTTGATTCCACTTAACGAGGTTACGCAGAAAACAGGGGGAAGTAAAGCATACGGAGCAAGACGCCTTGAAGAAATCTCCCACGTTCAGACCGCTGGGTTTGCAACACCTCCCGGAGTTGTGATTCCCTTTGGTGTGATGGAAGAGTCTCTGCACTTATCATCTGCCCTAAAAGAAGAGTACCAAGCCTTGGTCAACCAGCTAAACGACCTAGAACAAGATGATTTCTCAGAGGCCGTGGCAAGATTGCAACATATCCATGACGAGCCTATTGTTTCCCGCGAGATAGTCCAACTGGTGCAGAAAAAATTCCCGCATGACGCACGACTTATGGTGCGTTCAAGCGCCAACTGCGAGGACATGGAAAGATTATCAGGGGCCGGGTTATACGAATCGGTAGCAAACGTATCGCCATCTGAGCTCTCTCAAGCAATATGTGAAGTCTGGAGATCCCTGTGGGCCAAGCGGGCAGTCATGAACAGAAAAAGGCATGGCATCCCTCAAGACAGGGCTCATATGGCACTGCTCATCCAGCAGATGCTGGTTGCCGATCTTTCGTTCATCATCCACACGGTCAATCCCATAGACCACAGCCCGAACGAGGCTTATGTCGAGCTAGCGGTGGGATTGGGAGAAACCTTGGCCTCCGGCAAGTCCCCGGGATGTCCATATCGAATGCTCTGCGACAAGAATACAGGGGCGGTAAGAATGCTGGCCTTTGCCAGCTTCAGCCAGGCCTTGTGGCCTGATCTTTCAGTGGATCTGAGGGCCGAAACAATAGACTATTCAAAGATCAACCTGACAATAGATAAAGATTTCAGAAACCGCTTGGGAAGTCGCCTTGGAGCAATGAGTCGATTTGTGGAAAAAGCCCTGGGGGGACCTCAAGATATTGAGGGACTTGTGATTGATAGTAAGATCTATCTTGTCCAGGCGCGACCTCAACAAGATGTTTTGTAAAACCATGGCCAAAGTTTCCCAATCTCCTCGCTTACTAGGGCTCTTTCAGAAAAGGATTGATGGTGATGATGCACTGCTCCATTTGGCCAGGATTCGTTTTAATGAAATGGGTCTTGGAGCAGAGTTTTATGCTGAGACAACGGAGGAACTTGACCACTTACTGAAATTCAGGCCTGCGGCTGAAACCCCTCTGGTGGCCCATTTGCGGCGTGGAATTAATCTGCTCAAGAAAAAGGATTTGAGCTTGGTCCTTGATTTTACAGAAAGATTCAAGGGCCGGCTCTTTGGCTTTGTTGTCCATGATCAAGCCGAAATCTCCACTCGTTTTGACGAATACTTGTCTGTATTGAAAAGGCTTGAATCTGAATTCAATAAGATCCAGGGGAGCCCCTATCTTTTCATAGAATATGCTGTGGGCCTGGCTCCTTCTCTTTTTGTCCATTTCGCAGAAACCATGAAAGGTCTTCAGCACATAAGCTGTTGCATTGACATAGGTCATGTCGGCCTATGGCAGGCGAGAGCTACCTATAGCAAAGGCCATCCCGGGAAAGATGTGTGTAGCCTAACACCAGACAATTCCGGCTTGACGGAAGTAATCGAAGACGTTCAAAGTGCGGTTTGCTCGGCACTGGATACAGTATTAAACATGGTTCGGGCGCTAGGCCGTTTAGGAAAACCGGTGCATTTCCATCTCCATGATGGCCATCCCCTTTCAATTACGAGTCCCTTTGGAATTTCCGACCACTTGAGTTTCCTGGATAAAATTCCCATCCCTTTCAAGTACAAGGGGAAAAGGTCTCTTGATCCCATGTTTGGTCCCTCAGGTCTTTCAAGTATCGTTTCTGAGTCATTGAAGCACCTTGGTCCGGAGCAAGTCTCTTTTTCACTTGAGATTCATCCTGCACAGGGGAGGCTTCCCCTTGAAGATACTTCTTATCTTTTTGATCACTGGAAGGAAAAGACGAATGCAGAAAGGATGAACCACTGGCTTTGGGTGCTTTCTCAAAATCAGCAGCTTGTGCAGAACTCATTGAAAGGAAAAAAACTGTGAAACCACCAGAAAAGATGATCATCTATAATTTGTTTCCTCTCTTGGCAGGCAAGTTTACCGATTGGGAAAAGCATTTGTTAAGGGCGTCTGAGATGGGCTTCAATTGGGTTTTTGTGAATCCGATTCAGCGTCCCGGAAAATCGGGGAGCCTTTATTCTATTTCCGACTATTATGACTTCAACCCGTTGCTGATTGACAAAGAAAGCCGAAAGAAACCGCAACAGCAGGTAAAAGATGTTACCGGGTCTGCGGAAAAACTGGGTCTCAGCTTGATGGTGGATCTTGTAATCAATCACTGCGCTGCTGATTCGGAGCTGATCAAGTCTCACCCGAAATGGTTTCAGTGGAAGGACAGCGATCATGTGGCCCACCCTTCCTGTGACGAAAACGGAGAAAGGGTGGTCTGGAAAGACCTTGCGAAGTTTGATCATGACAACTCGCAGGACAAGGAAGGGCTTTTTAAATTTTTGGTTGATGTGGTGATGTACCTGATAGATCTAGGATTTAAGGGTTTCCGTTGTGACGCAGCGTATCAAGTCCCAAAGGACGTGTGGAAAAAACTCATAAGTGAGATACGAAAGAAATACCCTGAGGTAAAGTTCTTCGCTGAAACACTCGGGTGTTCACCAGACCAAACCATACAAACAGCCAGGGCTGGTTTTGACTACATATTTAACAGTTCAAAGTGGTGGGATTTTGAAAGCCAGTGGTTGATGAAACAATATGCCCTTACGCGTGAGTTTGCGCCTTCTATAGGCTTTCCTGAAAGCCACGATACGGCAAGGCTCTATGATGAACTCGATGGCAACATGGCTGGGATGAAACAACGCTATTTGTTTTCAGCACTTTTCTCTTCAGGGATTATGATGCCCATGGGGTTTGAATACGGTTTCAGGAGAAAACTCCATGTGGTAAAGACAAGGCCACAAGACTGGGAAACAACCGATGTTGATATGACGCATTTCATAAAAGCTGTAAACAAGCTTAAAGCGGAGCATGCAATCTTTCAGGAAGAAGCGCCGACCGAGATACTGTATTACAACAATCCGAACCTTCTCCTCTTGTGGAAGGCCTCTACAACCACGCAAGAAGAATGTCTAATTATCATCAACAAGGATATTTCCAATAAACAGCATTTTCATGTAGAAAGTCTGCAAGAATTTGTTCAAGCTGGGGCTCCACTTGTTGATCTCTCTCCGGAACATCAAATGAACTATATCCCAAGCCCCTTTTTATACGATCTCCAGCCAGGACAGGGTATAGTCTTGATGACTTTAAGGGATTTGCCGAAGTAGACAACCCGCCAGTCCCTTTGGGCGAAAATGCTTCAGATCGCGTGCTTTTCGGAAAAGTCAAACTTTTTTACTGGATTTTCTTATAGTCTTTCGATAAGTTACAGCCAGATTTTGGCAGGTTTTCAGTAAGTGCGCAAAGATGTTTGTCAAAGCATCTTGTTGCACTTCACGTGTTTGGTTTGTATCTTCTCAATAAACTTAACTTAATAACCTGGGGCAAGAAGGCCATTAACCGACTTAAGCCGAACGGGTGGGTGTTACCAGTGTATTGTTGTGCAACAAGTGAAACCGCTGACAAAGCACACAGCCTCATAGATTCTTGCATCAAAACAAGAGTTGTTCTTTTGCCCGTTGACCCGTACCTGGTTCATGTTTACTGGGAGGTCAACTCTAAGGAAATTGATAGAGCAAGATATTTGCTGGGTGACACATACGAATCTTCGCAGGCCTTACTCAGGTTCTATGATGTTACCAATGTTTTCTTTGACGGTACAAATGCCAACAGCTCGTTTGATGTAAAGATCGACCTTGAATCTAAGAACTGGTATGTTCGCCTCTGGGTCCCAGACAAGTCATACGTTGTTGAACTGGGCTGTAGTACCACCGACGGCAGTTTTTTTTCGTTGGCACAATCAAACACCGCGCGCACACCCCGTGCCTGGCCTGTACCAAGGGTGGATGACACCTACTCGCTCGTTGATCGACGTGCCGACGACAGCCTGGCAACCACCGAAGTCCATACAGCACCTCATGGCGGTGACGAGAAGCAATCCAATCTGCGAGAGTTAACCTCCCAAACGTGGGAAACCGAGCCTGAACCCAAAGATGAGAGTTTAACACAGATGAATGAGGAGCAATTTTCCTTTGGTATGTCATCACATCGTATCTCATCAATACGGTGCTTGCGATGATCAGCTCTGAAGTTTCACGACTTCCTACAAGTCCTTTTCGCGGGGTTTGAAAATGGAAAAGGCTTATCTGGCTATTGTGCTTCATGCCCATCTTCCTTATGTCAGACATCCTGAACACGTAGATTCTCTTGAGGAGAACTGGCTGTATGAAGCTATCACCGATACTTACATCCCTCTGCTTTTCGTGCTGGAAGGTTGTGTAAAAGATGGAATTGACTTTCGCCTGACTCTGTCAATTACCCCCACCCTTGCCTCTATGCTCGCAGACCCGTTGTTGCAGAGCAGATATTTGGAAAGACTGGAAAGGATGATAGAGTTGGCCCAAAAGGAGATTAAACGCACTAGATCCCAGCCCGAATTTAACGCCTTGGCCCTTATGTACAACACCCGTCTTGGGCAGGTGCATGAGGCTTTCGTCAATCGTTATGAACAAAACTTGCTTAAGGCCTTCAGGTCCCTACAAGAACGCGGAAAAGTGGAAATCATGGCCTGCGCCGCCACGCATGCTTACCTCCCCCTGCTTTCAGTAAACAGGTCCGCTGTTAGGGGACAGATTGGGATCGGGGTCAAACATTACAGGGAAGTATTCGGGAAAAGCCCCGAGGGCTTCTGGTTGCCGGAATGCGGTTATTATCCTGGAGTCGACGAATTACTCGACGAATATGGCATACGATATACTGTGCTTGAGACTCACGGTATCACGCGGGGCAACCCAAGACCTGAATTTGGCGTCAATGCCCCTGTTTTTTGTTCCTCAGGTGTTGCTGCCTTTGGGCGAGACCCTAAATCCTCGGCCCAAGTTTGGAGTTCTGAAATCGGTTATCCAGGGGATTATGATTACAGGGAATTCTATCGTGACATTGCTTACGATCTTGACCTCGGATATGTAGCGCCCTATATTCACCGGGATGGGATTCGAGTAGATACCGGCTTTAAGTATTTCCGTATTACCGGCAAGGGCAATCACAAGGACACCTACATCCCGGAACAAGCAGAAAAGAAGGCCGAGCTTCACGCAGAAGATTTTATATCCAAGCGCCTCAAACAGGTTGAATATATTGGCTCCATTATGGATCGCAAACCGATCATCGTGGCCCCCTTTGACGCTGAGTTATTCGGCCATTGGTGGCATGAAGGACCATTGTGGCTGGACCATGTTATCCGCAAACTTCATTCGGCACAGGCGGGCATCAGGCTTGCTACACTTTCTGAATACCTCGAACAATATCCCGCAAATCAGGTTTCAACACCTTCCTATTCTAGTTGGGGACACAAGGGGTTCAATGAGACCTGGCTCAACGGGAAAAACGAATGGATCTATCCTTGTCTCCATAAAAGCGCACTGCAAATGGAAAGGCTGGCGAACAATTATCCTCAGGCCAAAGGCTTGACATTGAGGGCGCTCAAACAAGCGGCACGGGAGTTGTTGCTGGCACAGTCAAGCGACTGGGCTTTTATGATCAATGCAGGCACTATGGCCCAATACGCTACTGAGCGAACCAAAAGGCATATCTCCCGCTTGGAAAGACTAGCACAAGACGTTGAGTCAGACAGTATCGACCAAGTCTGGCTGTCCAAATTGGAAACCCAGGACAACATCTTTCCTGGGATAGACTACCGCTTCTTTTGTGGAAGTTCTCGTTTATGAATACGAGTCTTTTCGCTGATGGATTAAAGACATGTTTATCGTTATGATCACCCCGGAATGTGCCCCTGTTGCCAAAGTCGGTGGCCTGGGAGATGTCGTACAGGGGCTTTCCCGCGAACTGGACCTCAGGGGAAATGCGGTAGAGATTATTCTGCCCAAGTATGATTGTATGCGCTACGATCGCATCTGTGGGCTTCAAAAGACATTCGGAGATTTATGTGTTCCCTACCATGACCAGCATGTTCATTGCGATGTCTATTTCGGCTTTGTAGATGGTCTGAAATGCTTTTTCATTGAGCCGCATTCTTTCAAGAATTTTTTCGACCGGCACACCTTCTACGGACACGATGATGACGTCGAACGCTTTGCCTTCTTTTCCAGAGCTGCCCTGGAGTTCATGCTCAAGACAAACAAACATCCAGACATTATCCACTGTCACGATTGGCAGACGGCGTTGGTGCCGGTCCTTCTCTTTGATATATATAAACACATGGGAATGACCCACCCGAGAGTCTGCTATACGTTGCACAATCTCAAGCATCAGGGTGTCACCGGGGAATATGTGCTGCGCCAGGTCGGCCTGGATCCTGCTTATTACATGACACACGACAAGCTTCAAGACAACTTCAACCACGGTGCTGTAAACCTGATGAAGGGAGGAATCGTTTATTCAAACTTTATTACCACAGTCTCACCTCGCTATGCCGACGAGATAAAACATTCTGACCTTGGATGCGGCTTGCAACATACACTCCATGACCATGCTGCAAAATTTGGCGGGGTCTTAAACGGCATTGATTACAATGTTTGGAATTCAGAAACAGACCCTTATATCGCCTGTCAATATGGGATAGAAACAGTTGGTGACAAATACAAAAACAAAGAGGCCCTGCGCCAAAGGCTCTGGCTAGAAAAAGGTTTCAAGCCGATTGTCGCTGTGGTAAGTCGTCTCGATCATCAAAAAGGGGTGGGCCTGATACGGCACGCGATTTCTTATGCCCTTGAAAACTCCTGTCAGTTTATCCTTTTAGGCTCAAGCCCTGATCCCGTCACCAACAACGATTTCTGTGCCTTAAAGCAATGGCTAAATGACAACCCCGATTGTCACCTCGAGATTTCATATGATGAGGAGCTGGCACACCTCATATATGCGGGGGCTGACATGATTCTCATACCCAGCGCCTTTGAACCTTGCGGTCTGACACAAATGATCGCCATGAAATATGGAACGCTCCCCATTGTTCGAAACATCGGCGGATTAGCCGACACTGTGTTTGATGCAGATTTTTCGCACAGGCCGTATCACGAACGTAACGGCTATGTTTTTAATGATTTTGATAACCAAGGGCTCCAGTCTGCAATGAGCCGGGCCATCGGCATGTGGAACATATACCCGGAGTGTTTCCGCGAGCTTATGGTAAATGCGATGAGATACGACTACTCCTGGAACAATCCTGGACAGCACTATCTCAATATTTACAATCACATTAAGGAGTAGAGGAGAGATCTCGCTAGAGTCTAAGTCTTTGACCCGTGTGAATTACCGGATGTTTTCCCCATTTTCTTCTTCAACATTGTTGCCAATAGTTCCACAATAGTTCCACCTATTGGCATTTCTTTTCCCAAAATATAACCTAAATTACCCAATTGCCCCGTTGTTCCTTCCCCAGGTATCTAGCTGTAACTTTTTGTAATATATAGAGAATCGTCCGTTCTGGCCCGGTGGCATGCAATTTTCAAGGGCTATCCAATAGCGTATGGATATCTTTTGAGGATGTTAGCGTGTGGACATGAATGTTTACTACCTACCGGACAGGCGTTGCGGTGATGATCGGCGAAAGAACAAGATCCCCATTATTACCATCTCTTCACTACTAGGGAGACGCCGGATACCGAGACGTCAAGAAGACAGGGAGGGCTCCTTTGCTATTGACGTGTACTGCTCCAAGACGTTGTTCGTGATTCTGTTGATTGTCTCGCTGAGCGTATTGGATGCCATGCTAACACTCTACCTGGTAGGGCACGGTGCGGTAGAGATGAATCCCGTCATGGCCTATTTTCTAAGCCATGGTCCTCTCATCTTCTTCGGCGCCAAGTATCTGCTGACCTGCTCGTGTACCATGCTGGTATTGATCAACAGCCGGTCTTTTCTGTTTGGAACCAAAATCCGGGCCGAAGCGCTCTTCGTTGCATTTGTCATTCCCTTTGCCCTTGTGGTGAAATGGCAGCTCTATTTGATCTTCTTCGTCCTCTAGGAGCCATTCTCGGACAGCCTCCTAGGAGCGCATCGATGGTTATGGAAAAGATACCGGGAAAATGGGCAAGTATTTGATACTATTGGTAGGCACGCGGGGATTTGAACCCCGGACCTCTACCGTGTCAAGGTAGCGCTCTCCCCCTGAGCTACGTGCCTGCGTTGATAGCTTTGCATAACCTCGTCTCAGTCATTGTGTCAAGCAAAATAGCTGGCCCAGCGGAGCAAATCTTCATTTCATCTCTCCGTTTAAATTGTTATCCTGCAAGATGTTCAGGCCCCTGTATATATATTGGAGGCCCGAGGCCGTAGTCACAGCGGCTGTGAACCAGAACAAAAACCATTCGATCTGAGCCATTGCATGGATTTGATGGGCAACAAGAACGGAGCAAACCGTTGCCAGCTGAGCAACAGTGGTGATTTTGCTCAAGACGGAAGGCTTTATTTCAATACTGCGATTCATGATGTTAAGCAAGGCTACCCCAAATATGATCAATATATCCCGAGTGATAACAATCACGCTAAGCCAGCTTGGGATCATACGCTGGATGGCAAGGGTTACAAACGCAGTAGTTAGCAGCAGTTTGTCTGCAGTAGGGTCTAGATAAGCCCCAAGGGTTGTCTTTCGTTTAAATAAACGAGCTACGAGACCATCCAATCCGTCGGTGATGGCAGCCACGACAAAAACGAGTAGGGCACCGTCAAAGAGGTGCCTTATCAGGCAGATGGCAAAGACTGGGGTGAGGAGTATCCTAACAAGGGTCAAGGTATTGGGGATATTGATGCGGGGCGTTGTCTTTTTCATAGTTGCGAATCGTGGCATGGTAATCTATGAAATATTTACCATGTTTCAGATTCTACTTCTGTTGGCCTTTGCCAGTCATCTGAAAAGTTAACTTTTGGTATTAGCTCGAGTGTTATGCTATCTTCTTTAACCTCAAGGATATTCACTCCAAAACCTTCAAAGTTTTTCAGTATCAATTCCTCTGCCAGTGCGCTGGTATTTCCTTGAAGATTAACATCTATCTCGGCCTCATCAGTCTTGATTGTTCGTAGATAGACATTTTTGATGCCTGCGATTTCATCCCTGAGGGTCTTTCGGAACTTGACAAAGTCGACATATTCCTTGATACCCTTCACAACCAATTGTACCAGGACAGTTTGTCTGGTTCCCCTCCCCCAGCTTGCCGTGATTTGTCTGATGATATCTTTGGCTATATCTGAGGTGGCAAGCGCAAGGGCCTTGGTACCTGCAACAGTCTTATTTGCATGAACGGCAGCTTTTGCAGAGTTGAATGAACCAATAATTTTACCATTGTCAACCTTGAGTGCTCGAACAGAAACCTTGGCTTCAACAGACTTCGTACCTATCCCCGAAATATTGCCGGTTAGTTGAGCGAAGGCCTTGCCTACAATTACTACATCGGCGCCCAGTCGTCGGGCAATTTCTGTGGCCATTTCATCACTGAGATCAGTATCAGGGATTCTACTCTCACTTGTTTCTTGGGTTGCAAGCGTTTCAGGCGCCAGGACTGCAAACCCCTTTTCTTTTAGTGTTCTTTCTAGTGTATCCTCTACGGTTAATGGCAATTTCATAAATGTATTTTGTTTCCATGTATATCGGGGCCAAGTTTGGCCAACATTTTTTTCTGTGAGCAGGAGCACAACCCTTGGCAGTTCCTTTTCGGTTAAGAGTACGCCGATATCCTGCAATTTGTTGTGAAGGACATCAATCAACAAGGTTGCTTGCACTACTACCCGATAATAAGAACCGGCCTTGGATTCTGTAAGTACCTTGTAATCATGGATGAAGTCCTTGAATTGCATATAGATATGCTCACTGAGTAGCTGAAAATGGCTAACCACCACTGCGGGTGAAATCAAGAGCCCAACACCTTCCTCCACAGCGTTCCATAGACCATGTTCGATAGCCTTGTCCCGGGCACTTGCCACTTTGTCATGGTAAATCTGACCCGTTCCTATAACTTCTACGATTTTTGTCTGCTGAACGTTTTGGCCCCATACGATATTGCTAGACCAACTTAGACACAAAAAAAAGAAAAAGAGTGAAATAAGACGTCCGGTCCTAGAAAATTTCATGTCCACTACTGCCCCTGTATCACTTTAATAAAATTAAGTTCTTGTCTTGCTTCATCAACATGCGTTTTATTGATTTCAATGACACTTTTAAAAAGTCCCGTTGCCATCGTGAACTCAGACGCCTCCTGATAGATTTTTCCCATATAGTAATGTGCTTCAGAGGAGTCTTGAAAAAGTTTTATAGCCTCTCTGTAAGCTGATTCGACTTCCGCAAACCAATTCTTAAAATCGGTTCCTTTATCTGTTAGATACAATCGTATAAGTCCCACATGCGCAAAGGCCAATTCTTCATCTGTTCTTGCCAGGGTTTGGGCTTTTCTTATCTCGTCTTTGCCCTTTTTGCAATTGCCTTTATTACCCCAAGCCAAACCGGAACCAACGTAGGCCTTAGAGTATGTTGGGGCCAATACCTTGGCGAGCTCGAATTCTCGAAGGGCTTCACTATATTTTCCCAAATCAAGGAATTTTATACCGCTGAGGACATGGTGTTCGGGTGTGTTCAGTATGTTCTCCGTTGTTACCGGCCTTAGAGCACACCCGTATAAGGGGACAAAAGCAACCAGCAAAGTCCCTATCAGTACAAAAGACCTAAGTCTCATTTTGTCCTGCCTCCTTTTTTACAAAAAAGGGCCTTTCATGGATTTGGTCAGTCTATGACAATTATGACCTTACACTTTTTTAATAACAAGAGATTTTCAGAAGCACTCTGGACCTTTGAGGCATCTGTGTTACTTATAATAAAATTGCATCGGCAAAGCCCCCGTGTTCTTAAGGCCCTGATTATTAGGGGGTTGCCTGACACCCTTGGATTGTTTTGTGCAGATTTGAGGTCTCTTGTATATGCGACCGTTCCTTGCTGGACGGCAAATTCGCGGCTTATATATGCTGAACCATAGACCTCCTTGCCGTTTTCATCTACAATCTTCGGAGACATAGATGGTACGGCATTAAGTCCACGGGCATCAAGTACGAACCCTGTGTATGCAGGAGTCGTAGGAAGGGGCGTAATCTCGTTGCTGCGAAGTGCCTTTATTTGTGGTACAGACTTGATGCCCGGCGGGAGTGCCAGTTGTGCGAAACCGCCCTTCATTTTAAATGCCAGAGTGACTTCCATTGTACCATTTGATAGATACTCCCTCTTGACAACTTCAGCTTCTTTAACCATGCCTCGAAGCTGGTTTTCTACCATGGAACTATTTCTTATTAAATCCTCGACGATGGAAGATGAATCTATCCTCACTTTCCTTATTGTTGCAAAGAGATTTGAGAAGGGGACTGTTTCTGTGTTCGGGGCTATCGGTTCTTCTTGGCTTTTTTCACTATCTTTTCCTGGAGCTGTTCCTATCCCATTGGCATAGATGACCCATTGGGACCAGTTTATGTGCCCACAATTATCAACCTTTTCAACAAACTCATCTTCTTCCGCAGCTAAGAAAGGTGCGGTCAGGCAGAGAACTAGTACTGCTAAAGCCGTAGCTACAAAGAGATTAACAATTTTCACAAAAAGCTCCTAAAGTCAGCAATCTCCGGTTAGGAAATTGGTGGGCCATGTCCTTCTTTTTGGTTGGTGGATTCATTGCTGTACAGGTGTCTTTCAGATTCGTGTTCCAGGAAGCAAAATATTCGGTTAATTGCTTCTACATAGGCCTTCGCACTTGCCTTCAGGATGTCAGTGCTGGAACCGCGTCCCAGGGCACGAAAGCCCTCGCGCGATACCCATACCGTGGCCACACCCATTGCTTCTTTTGTCTCTGTGACGGCGTTGACCTGAAATTGCTCCAGCTTGTGGTCAATGCCTGCAATCTTATCTATGGCCTTGAATATGGCATCAATCGGCCCATCGCCTTCGGAGCTTGCCTCCAAGATGACATCTCCTTTACGAAGCCTCACCTTGGCCTTCGGGGTACTACCGTTGCCGGTCGATATCTTGTAAGACTCCAGACCGTAAAGAGCACTATCGGTGAATTGTGCAAAGATTACGTCCTGGACTATAATGTCTACATCTTCATCGTAGACCTGTTTTTTCTTGTCCGCAAGGGCCACAAAACGTTCATGGACTGTCTTGAACTCGGTTTCGTCAAGCTCATAGCCAAGCGCCGATATCTTTCCCTTCAAGGCATGTCTTCCAGACCTTGCTGTAAGGATCATGGTATGTTCCGTAATGCCGAGGTCTTCCGGACGCATAATTTCATAGGTGCTCCGATCCTTCATGATGCCGTCCTGATGGATGCCGGAAGAGTGGGCAAAGGCGTTGGCGCCAACAATTGCCTTATTGGCTTGAACCATCATTCCCATAAGGCGGCTAACCAGCCTGCTGGTTCTTAAGATTTCCTTGGTATTTACTGATGTGCAAAATTCGAAGTAGTCTTTTCGTGTCCTGATGGCCATGACAATCTCTTCCAGCGAGGCATTCCCTGCTCTTTCTCCCAGGCCGTTGATTGTACACTCCACTTGTCTTGCTCCATTTTCAATAGCCGCCAAGGTGTTGGCGGTGGCCAACCCCAAGTCGTTATGGCAGTGAACACTGAGCAGACATTCGTCAATGTTTGAGACGTTTTCTTTGATGTGACGAACGAGTGTGCCGTACTGATTGGGGACCGCATATCCGACAGTATCCGGAAGGTTTACCACTGTAGCTCCGGCCGCAATGACCTGTTCAACCACCTGGGCGAGATAATTTGGGTCTGTACGTGAGGCGTCCTCAGTTGAATATTCTACGTCATGGCACAAGGACTTGGCAAATTTCAAGGCTTCAAGACCCCGTTCTAAGGCCTTTTGGCGATCTAAGCCGAATTTTTTCTGGATATGGACATCTGAAGTCCCAAGAAAGACGTGGATGCGGGGCCTTTCCGCTTCCCTTATTGCCTCCCATGCCGTCTCAATATCCTTCTTTACTGCCCGAGCAAGGGCGACAACTGTAGGACCTTTTACCTTTCGGGAAATCATCTTGACGGCCTCGAAGTCCCCAGGAGACGAGATGGGAAAACCGGCCTCAATGGCATCAACCTGTAGCCTTTCAAGTTGCAGTGCAATTTGAAGCTTTTCTCTCGGAGTCAGGCGCGCTCCTGGAATCTGTTCTCCGTCTCGTAATGTAGTGTCAAAAATGAATATACTCTCCATGATTTGCCTCTCCCCCTTGTATCTTTTCAATAACCCAGGACACCCGGGCTTTGTGAGAATTTACTTTCTTTGTTACCAGAATTCCGACAAACTGCCAGGGCAATTTTGACGACTTCGCAAAAAGCTCATCTGCGGTGTTGCGCTTCATCTTTTGTCACTGCGACGTACGATCAGTACGTCTCATTCCTCAAGATAGCGCCACGGAAGGCTTGAGAACAGTACGCGCGCCTTGCATCTGGAGCTTTTTACTGTGTCGTCTGTTTGTGGACTTTTTATGAGTCCATCAATTTCCGGCCTCGAAAAAAAAGCCGCAGGTTTTAGTGCCCGCGGCTCTTAATTCCTTGGTTTGGTCCTAAACTACCGCAGGCAGACCACTCCGAGAAAGAGCCCCAAAAGAAGCAACAAACCCGACGATAGCAGTAGGAATATGTGTGATTTTGCTGTAAGCATGACTAACAAAAAGCACGACAGGGTTTAAGTGTCAAGCTTTTTTTCGACAAACAGCTTGACTTCAGCCTTATCAGTTGCTACTCAAAATCGTCTGTTCTCCGTTGCGCTTGGATGCATAGTCAGAGTTGTGCGGCTTACGCCTTGAAAACAGTACAGTTGCCATGTGTCAGAGTCGTATGCATTTCCTGTATTAATAGCCTACCAAACACCTAAACTGTTGTGGACACCGAAATGATATACTCTGAAACGCTTAAACCTCTTGCTTACGATATTGTCCCCTCAGCGGAGATTTTCGGCCGGATCTCAAGACTTCAAGAAAGGCTCGCGCGGGCCGCCCTTGACGGGGCCATCATCGTTGACATAGTGAACCTGTTTTACTTCACAGGCACTATCCAGCAGGGAGTCCTCTTTGTGCCCCAAGAAGGAGACGCGCTCTTTTTTATACGCCGCAGCCTTGAACGGGCAGAAAGGGAAACGCCCATTAAGGGCCTGATTCCCATAAAGCGCTTTAATGAGATGGTAGGTCATATTGCCGATGCTGGCGGCAAGTTGCCAAGGCTCGGATTGGATGAAACAACCATCCCTGTTTCAGTGTTTAAAAAAGTTTCTGGGGCTTTTCAGGAGTCTGCCTTTGAAGATATCGGTTTTGCACTCGCCATGATCAGGGCAGTGAAGTCGGACTACGAGGTGGAGCTAATCCGTGAGGCTGGGAGAAGACACAAGCTCATATATGATAAAATCCCGGATATGATTTCAGAAGGGATAACAGAATGGGAACTCGGTTCAGCTATCCTGGCAGAAATGCTAAAACTCGGGTTTACGGGCGTTGGAAGGCTTGCAACCTTTAACAGTGAGCTTTTTGGAGGCGTGATCAGCTTTGGAGACTCCGGCAATTATCCCACTTCATCAGTTGGCCCGGACGGTCTGGTAGGTCTTAGCCCTGCCTTTCCACTCCTTGGTGGGGCAAGGAGGCTTAAAAGAGACGAGATCATCTTTGTCGATACAGGCTTTTCGTATCATGGTTACAATACGGATAAGACTAGGATATTTTGCCTGGGAAACTTGCCACAAGCTGCCCTGGATGCCCACAAGACGTGTCTGGACATACAAGAGGCACTGCGATGGCGATTGAAACCCGGTGCCATTCCCGGCGAGATATTCGATGATGTCTATGAGGCTGTAGTATTGACACGGAATTTTGATGACAACTTCATGGGTTTTGGAACCAACAAGGTCCCCTTCTTGGGCCACGGAATAGGTCTGGTGTTTGATGAATATCCTGCCATCGCAAGAAAGATCCGTACGCCCCTTGAAGAGAATATGGTAATTGCCTTGGAACCGAAGAAGGGCCTTGAAGGGATCGGGTTGGTAGGCATTGAAAATACGTTCTTGGTGACAGAACAAGGCGGGGAGAAGCTAACGATCGGTTCGGATGAGATAGCCCTAGTTTGATCGGTGTTGGGATATCCGCGGAAAGAAAGGTGGCCCAAAAGTTTAAGACAACAAAACTTTCTTTTAGATACAGAAACAGGAAGGAGACGTTCTACGCCATTTTTACGATTTTCCTGGCACTCGCACAGCGACTATCTGCCTAGCTCAGCTTTCACGGCCAGCCCGATTCTCTCCGACGTATATGGTTTCTTCATATATTGCCCGGCGCCTAGCTTCTGGACTTCCCTGTTCTTTTTCCATGGCTATGCCTTGTACTCGGCAGCGCCTTTAAAACCCTTATCTATTTTGCGTTGGCCGTAAAAAGCTGTTTTCCCAGTAGCCTGAAATCAGCAATGACTTTTTGGATCTTAGGTGACGTGATCCAACCTGCAAACTTTGTGGCCAGATCGTACTTGACCGATTTGCAGCGCTTTGGGTTCACTGCCAAAACACTGTACTGATTGAAAAGGGAGGCATCGCCATCTACCAGGATCTTCAATGGAGGGTTTCCCTTCTTGTTGGCCTCGTATTTGATGTACGTGCCGCGATCCGTCATGGTGTAGCCGTCGCGTTCCTCAGCCACCAGGATAGTCTTTATCATGCCCTGGCCGGTTTGTACATACCAGCCCGCCTTGTCAGGAACCGCCAAACCCGCCTTCTGCCAAAGGGAGATCTCCTTTTTGTTGGTCCCTGAATTATCCCCACGGCTGGCAAAAACGGCTTCGGACTTGGCAATAGTCTTCATGGCATCGCAAACCTTCATGCCTTTAACCTTGGCAGGATCATGAGGAGGACCTATGATGACGAAATCGTTGTACATCACCTCTTTACGGTCCACGCCGTATCCCTTGGCTACGTAAGCTTTTTCAGCGGCGGGAGCATGGACAAGCAGAACATCTACATCACAGTTTTCCCCCATTTTCAGAGCCTTGCCGGTACCTACGGCCGTCCATTTCAGTTCGATGCCCGTGTCTTTTTTGAATATGGGCGCCAGTTCGTCCAAAAGACCCGTGTTGTCCGTACTCGTGGTGGTGGCCATCATCAGACTCTGCGCCAAAACCGGAAAGGGAAATACAACGAATGCAACAAACAAAAAAATACATCCCGGTACCACAATTCTTCTCATTATCTTATCTCCTCCTTTGTTTCGCTTTTTCCGTCCTTAATCAGCATGGTGCAATCCGGATGAACCAAACAGCCGGATATGCCATACCTGACCTATATGCCGCATTTAGCATAGTTCGTGGGCTGTGTCAACAATAAATTGTGTGTCGCTCGGGGAAAAAGTAGCATATGTGGTATGTTTTTCTTGACGAGCTGGGATCTCTTTGGTATAAAGCCGAGGCTTTGGTTGTTCACGTGCCAAAATTCCTGAAAGAGATCAGTGAGGGAGGATTTATGAAGACTATTGCTATTGCGAATCAGAAAGGCGGATGCGGTAAGACGACGACGGCCATTAACTTATCATCATGTTTGGTGCAAAGGGGGCAGAAGGTCCTGCTCATTGATTGCGATCCTCAGGCACATGCCAGTATGGGGCTGGGCGTGGATCCCGAGCATAAACGGAGCATGTATAGTGTTATGACACCACGGGAGAGCGAACGCTTGGCAATTGAGAACATTGTAATACCTATCAAGGAAAACTTTGATCTAGCGCCTTCCAATGTAACACTGAGTGCCGTGGAACAGGAGTTTGCCAGCCTGGAAGGCAGGGAGAGTAAGCTTGCCCAGGTTATTGAAACACTGGAGGATTCTTATGACTATGTCATCATAGATTGTCCTCCGAGCATTGGACATCTTTGTTTCAATGCCCTTCGGGCTTCTGGAGAAGTGATCATACCAATCGACATGAGCCTTTTTTCCCTTCGCGGAGTTGCGAGGCTCTCAGAGCTTGTTATGCTGCTCAAGGACCAGTGTGACCATCAGACAAACCCCCGTGCCCTTGTCACCATGTATGATTACAGGACTCGATATTCCAGCCATGTCCTGGAGAAGGTCAAGGAGCAATTCGGTGACGGGGTATTTGATACGGTCATCCGCTACAATATCCGTCTTAGAGAGTCTGTGGACCATGGACTACCGGTGGGAGACTATGACAAGCACGCCATTGGCTACAAGGACTATGACAGACTAGCGAAGGAAATTATTACCTCGCAGATTGATACGATGGCGGATGTTGCAAGTGTATTGAGTAGTGCAGACGAACTCTGGCACAGGCCGGATAATCATTTCGATGCCGTTGTTGAAGCCTCCATCTTGGAAGAGAACACCTCTGAGGTCGAAGACGCCTCTGACATCGGCTATACAATATAGTAGTGTTGTCACCGGATGGCGAAAGAGTATTTGTGTCGGGGCAGTTTCGTCTATTTCAGATATCGGCTTCTCAGCCTGACAAACTCATCATATTCTTCAGCAGACGTTTCATGATCAATTGAGTCCTCCCGGTCTGCCGTGGGTTGAACGTATGAGGTATGGGGGGAGGTTTCGTTTGCCTTGGGCTGCTCGGAGCATATGGGTGTTGCGGGTTCGAAGTGAACTACAGGTTTTCCAAGGTCTTCGACTTGGAAGATACGGTACTGAACCAGGTGAACTTTCAGCGCCGGATCCCAGTGGTCCATAATGCGATGTACGGATTTTGAAAAGCGACTTGAGAAGAGAAACATCTTCATTTCGCTGCTCGTGTTCATGATCGCTCCGTTTACCGAGATCAATTCCTTTGCCCACAAGTAGTAGGCGAGTGACTCAACAAGAAAGGCTTCGCTGTCTTGTTCACTGTTGAGTCTTGCCACAGTGACACAGTCTCTCGACTTGCTGGCAAAGGCTACATCCGATGAGCCAAATTCAGACGAGACAATCCTTTCTAGGCAGACAACCTCCGGGTTGCCCTGAGAGTGAAGCAGGAAATCACCGGCTGCACGGATCAAGTCTTCCCGCGGGGCTTTTGCTGTAATGACCTCAGAAGCAATTCTCAACATCCCCGTGTCTCCTCGATAGAAGGTGGGTTCCGTTTTCCCGGCGCCCGATAATTGGCAAGACGTTGTTGCCCCTTCATCAACCGTTTTGTAGGCGGAAAGGAAATGATGAGCAACCCGGTCTATTCCATAAGGCTTCTTTTTTAACATTTAAAACCCTGTGGCGCTGGCAGCCCATCTCTTCAAAAAGATAAGCAAAGGCTCAGTTCAACTACATATGGAAACGCGAGAAACATTGTGCACAAGATGTCGTGGCTGTCAAGGAGAAAACAGAATGGATGAGGTGAATTCGGCTCTTACAATGCGCGGCCAAGCTCATCCGCCTCGGCTAATGCATGAAAGAGGGTTCTGGGCGACTTCGCATCCCCTATGATATGAACCTCAATGGCGGCTTCTTTAAACAATCCCAACGCCTGTCTATTTGGGCGCATTCCTTCTGCAAGCACGATATCGGTTATCATCTCTAATGTCTCAACTTGCCCTTTTAAAAGGAGCCTAATGCCGTTTTCCAAAAACTCTTTGATAGTGGCACGTCTCATGAGCCGAACACTCGGCCGTTTCATCCTTTCCATCAAATAGGTTCTATCGTTTGGCGCCATCTCTTTTGCAAAGTGATCGCCACGATGCAAAACAAAGACCTCTTTTCCCGCCTCTGCAAGGAAGTCTGCTACCTGAAGGGCTGCCATATTCCCTCCAAGGATTACAACCCTATTGCCTGGGGTCGAATCGGATTGGAGTACATCGGTAATTGTATGAAGAATAATGCCTGTGTCAAAAAGCCCCTCTATCTGCGGGATCTCAGGCAAACCACCTGTTGTGATAATGCCAACGTCAGGCCTTACCATGGAAACGAGTTTCTTATCCACCGCAGTGTTCAGCCGAATCTCTACCTTGAGTCGATTCACTTCCCGATGATAGTATTTGACAAGATCCATTATCTCTGATCGTCCCGGAGGCATTGAGGCAAGCCTGGCCATTCCCCCTACACGGCTATCCTCCTCCACAATGACAACATGGTGGCCGCGAAGAGAGGCCATTCTAGAGACTGCCAGTCCTGCAGGGCCGGCACCAACGACAAGGATTCTTCTCGACTTGGGGATGTCCTTTTTCCTCTTCAGGATGTATTCTCGTCCCACCTCAGGATTCATAACACAAGTTGCTTCTTCGAGAGCCAGTGCCCTTTCAATACAGCCTTTGCAACAACCAATACATGGCCTGATATCTGCGAGTCGACCTTCGTATGCCTTCTTGGCAAGTTCCGGATCAGCCAAATGAGCCCGCCCCATGGCAACCATGTCGGCTCGCCCCTCTCTTATGAGGCGATCAGCCATTTCCGGGTCCTTGATCCGCCCTACTGCTATGACAGGAATAGACACGCATTTTTTTACACTTTCGGCCAAATGGACAAAACAGGCAAAATCAGAGTACATGGAAGGAATGGTCACGGGCATTGAACCGTATATACCTGCTGATATGTGAAGCCAATCGATCCCAAGCCCCTCGAGTATCGGTGCAAGCCTTTTTGTATCTGTAAGTGTCCACCCACCTTCAACATAGTCCTCACCGTTGATTCTCACCCCGACAGGATATTCTGGTCCGGTCTTGGCCCTAATACTTTCTATGATCTCAATCAAGAACCTTATCCTGTTTTCAAAGGAACCACCATATTCGTCCTGCCTGTAATTTGAATTTGCAGCCAGAAACTCTGTGATCAGATAGCCATGCGCGGCGTGTATCTCTACAAAATCGAATCCTGCCTTTTGGCATCTCAATGCCGCATCTCCATACGCGTTTACCAGTTCCTTTATCTGATCATAGGTCAACTCCCTGGGGATTCCCTTTACAACCGCAAGGGCAGGAATCGGTGAAGGGGCGACCCTTTCACTGTGATACGCCTGGCGGCCGCCATGAAGTAACTGCATTCCGACTCTTGTTTCATATTGATGAATAACTTCAGTCAGTTTGCTAAGTGCATCAATGAAACGATCAGACCAAATTGGGGGCATTCGGGGAAGATCCAATCCGGAAGGGTGGATAGCGCCGCCCCCCACCGTTATCATTCCAGTTCCTCCTCTAGCCCGTTCGGCCAGGTATTCCCAGTGTTGTTCCGTTACGTATCCATCATCATCCACCCCAAAATTGAGACTCATTGGGGGCATGACAAGACGGTTCTTGACCCGCATGGAACCAAGATCTATAGGAGAAAACAAGTGGTTTAGCGGCAAGATTTCTCTCCTGACAAGTGATAGTATTTTTTACATTCTGACCCCGGAGCCTTCCTATAATATATTGATTCCTTTATTTTATCACATAACGCAGGGAT
>RCNB010000647.1_pt1 | contig 22787 bp, 23 predicted proteins | sample 2041321 | NCBI WGS metagenome assembly RCNB01 (sample SAMN09708232, study PRJNA481090) | Marine sediment metagenome, whole genome shotgun sequencing project. | reverse complement strand
TTCAATTCTCAAAAAACAATTCAGGATTTATTGAACCTCAAACAGCCGCTGATCTTGCTGTGGAATTTGACATCAAGACTTATACTATTGGCTTGGGCACTAATGGAAATGCTCTCTCACCCGTTGCTTACAATGAAGATGGGTCCTATAGGTATGGGATGAGACAGGTTGAGATAGATGAAAAATTACTTATAGCTATTGCCGAGGTAACAGGAGGACGATACTTTAGAGCAACAGATAATGAAAAATTAGAGGCAATTTATGATGAAATAAATAAGTTGGAGAAAACAGAAGTAGAAGAATTTAAGTATTATAAATATGAGGAGAAATTCAGACCATGGATTCTATTGGCAGGGGCATTACTTATAGTTGAATGGTTCCTGAGAAATACACTCTTCAGAAGTTTTATTTAAAATATGATACAGTTAGACGAGAAAATATATTTCTATCTTTTGTCCATTATTCCGGTAATGGTTGTTATTTATGTTTTGCTTCAAATTTGGAAAAAAAGGACTCAAAGGAAATTTGCAACTTCCGAGCTGTTGAAAAGACTATCCCCAAACAAGTCTAATTTCAAATCAGTATTAAAGTTAATTTTCCTGATAATAGGCCTCACATTTTTGGTTTTGGGTCTCGTAAACCCTAAAATTGGAACAAAATTGGAAACAGTAAAACGAGAAGGAGTTGATATTGTCTTTGCTATTGATGTCTCAAAAAGTATGTTAGCTGAGGATATTGCTCCTAACAGACTAGAGAAATCTAAACGCCTTGTTTCTGAAATTATTAATCAATTAGCAAGTGATCGAATAGGTATAATAGCATACGCTGGTCAGGCTTTTCCTCAGTTGCCAATAACCACAGATTACGGTGCGGCCAAAATGTTCCTTCAAAGCATGAATACAGATATGCTTTCATCACAAGGAACTGCTATAAATGAAGCAATTGAGTTGGCATCTACTTATTTTGATGATGAGGAGCAAACGAATAGGGTTTTGTTCATTGTATCAGATGGTGAGGATCATTCCGAGGGTTCAACCATAGACGCTGTTGAATTGGCCGTTGACGAAGGAATAAGAATTTTTACCATTGGAGTTGGAAAGACAAAAGGCAGTCCAATTCCCATCAAAAGAAATGGTATAGTAGAAAGTTTAAAAAAAGATTCAAAGGGTGAAGTGGTAATCACTAAACTAAATGAAGAGATGTTAGAGGAAATTGCCGACGAGGGTAATGGGGAATACGTAAACGGATCAAATACAGAAGATGCTGTGGACTTCATTAAAGAGCAATTAAATCAAATGGATAAAAAAGAATTCGAAGCCAAACAGTTTGCCGAATATAAAGACCAATTTCAATGGTTTCTGGGCATTAGTCTTTTATTTCTATTTTTGGAGGTTTTTCTGCTGGACCGAAAAACCCAATGGCTTAAAAAATTGAATTTGTTTAACGAAAAGGAAATTCACTAAAATGAAAAAGATTGTTTTATTTACTTTTATAATAAGCACTGCCGTTTTTCCGCAAGACGATTTGAAAGAGAAGGAAAAAGCACTTAAAGCCTCAACAGATATAACCTTTGAAGCGAATAAGGAATTGGCTGATAACGATTTTATTGATGCAGAAGTGAACTACCGAAGAGCCATTTCCAAAAGTAATGAGAATACGGCTGCCCCATATAATTTAGGCAATGCTTACTATAACGAAGAGAGTTTTTCAGAGGCTTTTGGCCGATTCAAACAGGCGGGAGAATTGACATCGGAAAAACCTGTTAAACATAGGGCATTTCATAATATGGGTAATGTATTTATGAAAAACAAAGAATACGCCAAAGCAGTCGAAGCTTATAAGGAAGCATTGCGTAATGATCCTTCTGACGAAGAAACCCGTTATAATCTGGCACTAGCTAAAGAGCTTCTAAAAAAAGATAAGAATAATCAGAATAAAGACGACAACAAGGAGAATCAGGATCAGGAAGAGAAAAAAGACAAAAACCAGGATCAACAAGACCAGGGAGATAATAAAGACGAGAACAAAGGCGATCCCAAAAACGAAGAAAAGGACAAAGAGAGTAATGAAGGAGATAAAGGTGAGCAGGAAAAAGAAGAAAATAAAAAAGGGGATGGAGATGAAAAAAAAGAAGAAAAAAAGCAACCCGAGCAGGGTGATCAACAACAGCAGAAACAACCCAGACCAAACCAATTGTCTCAACAACAAATAAAGAATTTACTTGAGGCAATGCAAAACGAAGAGAGAAAAGTTAAGGAAAAAATGGATGCCCAGAAAGTTAAAGGTGTCAAAACAAAAAAAGAGAAAGATTGGTGATATTTAATAAACTTAAATATTATATAATTTGTATATCTTTTCTATTACTGGCCTGCAACCATGTAATGGCACAAGATAAAGAGGCCATTACCTTTGAAGTAAAGCTCAGTAAAAGCAAGTTGGGTATAAACGAGCGTTTGCGGGTAGATTTTGCCATGAACAAAGATGGAGACAATTTTACTCCTCCTGATTTTCAAGGCTTTAGAGTACTCATGGGGCCATCTCAATCTATTAGTTCTTCATGGATAAACGGTGTCAGAAGCTATTCCAAAACGTATTCTTATACCCTTGCACCTACCGCCCAGGGTAAATTTGCTATTAGGCAGTCAACGATTACCATAGACGGGAAAGTATACAAATCACTATCAAAAAATGTAGAGGTTACGGCAGCGGTAGATAAACCAAATGATCAGATGTCTGTAGATGATATTGCAGATGATAATTTACATTTAGTAGCAGAAGTTTCTAAAACTTCGCCTTATCTCAATGAGGCTATAAGTGTTGTTTACAAATTATACGTAAGTCCTTCAATTAATGTTTCAAATTTTCGGCCGCTGGACAATCCTAAATACAATAATTTCTGGAGCCAGGATATGCCCTTTACGAGATACGATGTTCAAAATGGCACTTATGAGGGCAAGGCTTATCGTTTCGTAGTTCTTAAAAGAGTCGTGCTTTATCCTCAAAAGAGTGGTCAACTGACCATTGAACCTCTTTCTTTAGATGTAACATTGGAAGTGCCTTCCAACAAACGTGATTTTTTTGGTGGCAGAATATATACTCAAACAAATAAAACAGTGTCTGCCGGAAAGCGTGTGATAAATGTAAAACCCTTACCATCTGAAGGCAAACCCGCAGATTTTGGTGGTGCAGTTGGCAGTTTTGAATTTTCTGTTTCGACGAGCAAAACAACATTAAATGCTTCAGAGTCCCTACAAGCTATAATTACTGTAAAAGGGAATGGCAATTTAAAACTGTTTCAATTACCTGAACCTTCGCTTCCCGGAGCTTTAGAGGTTTATGAGCCCGAATTTAATGAAGAGGTGAGAACCACTCTATCGGGTATGAAGGGCAAGGTGAGCAATAATTATACAATAGTACCTTCATTCAGAGGAAAATATCCTATCCCTGGTATTTCATTCAGTTATTTTGATCCGGAATTAGAGAATTACAAATCCGTGACTTCAGATGAAATTATGATCAATGTGATGGAAGGCCCATTAGGATCAGGTTCTATAGTAAGTGGCCCTTCCTCAATAAATAAGCAGGCGGTTATTAGCTCAAATGATCAATTTAATTTTATCAAAATTAAGCCAGACTTAACTGCTATTGGCACAAATTATTTTTTTGGTTCTACAAGGTTTTATTTTTGGTTGTTTTCACCGTTTTTGCTTATCCCAATTGCTGTGTTGTTTGGTAAAAGGCGGGAAGCCATTGCTAGTGATGTAGCCGGTAATAAAATAAAGAAAGCCAATAAACTGGCAAGGAAATATCTCTCTGAGGCCAAAAAGGCATTAGGCAACAAGGATGCTTTCTATATTGCACTTGAAAAAGCTTTGCACAACTATCTGAAAGCAAAGCTAAAAATAGAGACCTCTGAGTTTAGCAAGGATAAAATAGCCTCTCTATTATCTAAAAAAGAAATAGACGAGACAACTATCCACGCTTTTGCAGATCTGCTTAAAAATTGCGAAATGGCTCGCTATAGCCCTTTCTCTGATGTCCAAATGCAGCAGGATTACAACAAAGCCAGTGAAACGATTTTATCAATAGACAAAAAACTTTAGCCATGAAGAATTTAATCGTCTTACTATTGATGTTGCTTTCATTCACAGCTAATGCACAAAACGAGGCTCTTTTTAACAGGGCAACGACGTATTACAATGAAGGCGAGTATGAAAAAGCCTCTGAGAACTACTTTAAAATAATAGAGAACGGTGAGCATTCGGCAGCTGTTTACTATAATATCGGTAACTGCTACTACAAATTAAACCAGATAGCGCCCAGCATTTACTATTATGAAAAGGCTTTGTTGCTTAGACCCAATGATAGGGAAATCAAAAATAATCTGGCATATGCTCAAAACATGACCTTAGATGCTTTTGAGCCACTTCCGGAGACAAGTCTATCAAAGTTATATCAAAACATCACCTTATTGCTCTCTTTCGATCAATGGTCCTATGCGGCTGTTTTTTTTGTATTCCTGTTTGTTCTGGCCTATATTTTCTTTTATTACTTAAGATACTCTACCCATAAACGAATAGCTTTTATCACTAGTATTACTTCCCTCTTTATTGCAGTTTTCTGCATAGTATTGGCATTAGTTCAATTCCAGGATTTTGAAGCAGACATGCCAGCCATCGTTTTTTCTGAAGAGCTAATAGTTAAATCTGAACCTAATAATAGAAGTTCACAAGCATTCCTTTTACATGAAGGGACTAAAGTATATGTATTGGATCAGTTAGATGATTGGAAAAAAATAGAACTGAAAGATGGGAAAACAGGTTGGGTGCCTTCAAACGAAATTAAATTGTTGAAAGATTTTTAATTTTTCTTTAACAAATATATGATGTAGTTCCCTTTATATTTGCCTTTTAACCAAATTCAGGATGATAAAATCTACCGTCTTAGTTTCACTTATTTCCATTTGGCTGTTTGCGGTATTTGCACCATCTATTATTTCATTGGTAAATAATGAGGATAATATTTTTATTTCTGTAACCTTAAATGAAGAAGAACAACAAGAACAGGGTAAGAAAGACGACAGTGAAGAAAAAACATTACTTGAATATTGGATAGCACAAATACACATCTCTCCAAAGGAAAGAACATTTCTTTCAGATCAACTGGAGATATTTATTTCTACTCATGCAATTGAAATTCCATTACCTCCACCGGAATTTTTAATCAAACAAGCATAAATCTATTTACAAGTTAATTTCTAATCAACCTTTAATAATCTATTAAAGGCAATATATTTTTTTAATTATGTTAAAATATTTGAAAAACGATATTCCCGCGAGTATTGTGGTATTTTTTGTTGCACTTCCATTGTGTCTAGGAATTGCATTGGCCAGTGGCGCACCATTATTTTCGGGATTAATAGCAGGTATTGTAGGAGGCATTATCGTAGGAGCTCTTAGTGGATCGCAAATAGGTGTGAGCGGCCCGGCTGCCGGATTAGCGGCCATAGTTTTGACTGCCATTGGTGCCTTAGGCGGTTATGAAAACTTTTTAGTAGCTGTTGTATTGGGCGGTGCCATTCAAATCATATTCGGGATCCTTAAAGCAGGTATTATCGCCTATTATTTTCCGTCTTCTGTTATTAAAGGAATGCTCACAGGTATTGGAATCATTATAATTCTAAAACAAATTCCTCACTTTTTTGGGTACGATGCAGACCCGGAAGGTGATTTTGCGTTTTTTCAGGTAGATGGAGAAAATACCATCTCTGAGATATTTAACGCCTTCAATTTTATAAGTCTGGGAGCTACAATAGTAGCATTTCTGGCCCTTGGAATATTAGTTCTATGGGATAATTTTCTTACCAAAAAGGCTAAAATATTTCAGCTAATACAAGGACCCCTGGTAGCAGTTTTTGTAGGGATCCTTTATTATAATGTAACAAAAGATAGTGCCTTTTGGGGTATCTCTTCTGATCATCTGGTAAGCGTACCTATTCCAGATACGCTAGATTCGTTTATGGGTCAGTTTAGTTTTCCTAATTTTGAGGTAATAGGTCGTCCGGAAATATGGATAACGGCCTTTACCATTGCTTTAGTTGCAAGCCTTGAAACCCTTTTATGTGTTGAGGCCACAGACAAACTGGACCCTCGAAAAAGAGTAACACCTACCAACAAAGAACTTTTGGCTCAGGGAACCGGAAATATTATTTCAGGGCTTATTGGAGGTTTGCCCATTACCCAGGTAATCGTTAGGAGTTCTGCTAATATCCAATCAGGTGGAAGGTCAAAAATGTCTGCAATCATTCATGGTTTCCTTCTTTTGATATCTGTAATTCTCATCCCAAGACTGTTAAACATGATACCACTTTCAGTGCTGGCGGCAATTTTATTCATTGTGGGTTATAAATTGGCAAAGCCCGGTCTATTTAAAAAAATGTATCATATGGGATGGAAACAATTTATCCCGTTTACAGTTACAGTCCTTGGAATTATTTTTACCGACCTGCTTATTGGTATCGGTTTGGGATTAGGTGTTGGAATAGCGGTCATTCTAATTAAAAGTTATCAAAACTCTCATTTCCTGCATATTGAAGACAAAAGCAATGGTAAGCACAAAATAAAAATGACCCTAGCTGAAGAGGTCACTTTCTTTAATAAAGGAGCAATACTTAAAGAACTTGATGCGCTTCCAAAAGATTCTTATCTTGAATTGGATGTTACCAAGACCAGATATCTGGATAATGATATTATTGAAATTCTTGAAGAATTTACTGAAAAGGCTTTTAACAGAAACATCGATATTAAGTTAATTTCCGAAAGGGGGGTTGTTGAAAATCCAGATAGTTATATTGAATTTTTCAGGTTAAGACCAAAATTGGCATAATTGTAATAACTTAAACAAAAATTTAAACAAAGAAAAAATGAACATAGATAAAGTATTTGAAAACAATAAAAAGTGGATAAGCGATAAGCTATCTGACGACAAAGAATATTTTAAAGAATTAGGTAAGGGTCAAAGCCCTGAATTATTGTATATAGGTTGTTCAGACAGTAGGGTAACCGCAGAAGATTTAATGGGTCTGGGACCCGGAGAAGTTTTTGTACATAGAAATATTGCAAACATGGTAATCAGCATTGATTTAAATGCAATGTCTGTTGTAAACTATGCCGTTGAGCACCTAAAAGTGAATCATGTTGTAGTTTGTGGCCATTATGCATGCGGAGGAGTGAAAGCAGCAATGCAATCTGCAGATCTGGGTATTTTGAATCCCTGGCTCAGAAATATTAGAGATGTATATCGTCTCCACAAAAATGAGCTCAACGCCATAGAGGACGAAAATAAAAAATATGATCGTTTAGTGGAACTGAATGTTCAGGAGCAATGTGTTAACCTGATAAAAACAGCTACAGTGCAAAAAGCTTATCGCGATCGAAATCTGAAAGTACATGGTTGGGTATTTGATGTTCATACAGGTAAACTGATTGACTTAAAAATAGATTTTGAAGGTATTTTAAAGAATATTATGGAGATTTATCATTTGGATTAAATCATAATTACTAAATGAAAAAGGGCCGGTGTATTAGACTGGCCTTTTTTGTTCTTAAAATATTCTATCTTGTTAGCCTGTACATATAAAACACTATGAAAAACCTATTCTCAAATTTTAAAGGAGATTTTTTTGGCGGATTAACAGCAGGAATTGTAGCACTCCCCTTAGCGCTGGCTTTTGGAGTTTCATCAGGGTTGGGTCCAAGTGCCGGATTGTACGGTGCTATATTTATAAGTTTTTTTGCCGCTCTTTTTGGTGGTACGAGTACTCAGATTTCTGGACCAACCGCACCCATGACGGCTGTAAGTATGGTTGTTATTGCCGGTATCATTGCAATTTATGATGGTAGTGTAGAAAAGGCCCTGCCTGCAATATTAAGTGTGTTTCTCTTGGCAGGACTCTTTCAAATTGGATTGGGTATCCTGGGAATTGGTAAATATATAAGATATATACCTTATCCCGTTGTATCGGGTTTTATGACGGCAATTGGAGCAATAATTATAATTACACAAATTCTTCCGGCTATTGGTTATTATCCCAAAGAAGATTCAGCTTTTGTGGATCAGTTTAAACCACAAGCGGAAGAGTTGATTCTTGAAAATATATTAAGAGAGGAAGCAGGAGAGGGAATCCTGGTTCTTGAAGATTTTGAAGAAACTATTAACAGATCAGGAGAAATTACGAAAAATGCGATATTAGATGAAGCAAAGACCCTTGCAGCTTCTGAAGCTTCAGGGGTTTTAGGGGCTATAAAAGTACTATCCAAAGCAATGAATAATATCAATTGGCTTGAACTTATTCTTGCCATGGCCACCATTCTTATTATATATGGGTTTAAAAAAATAACCACAATCATTCCTAGCACTTTGGTTGCCCTGATAGTTGTATCCGGAATTGCCTACGGATTTGATTTGGATTACAGGACCATAGAAAAAATACCGGAGGGATTTCCGATGCCCAAATTGGAGATATTTACCAAATTTAAACTTATCGCTATTACTCCCTACATTTTTACCGCTCTTACACTAGCCCTACTAGGCGCCATTGATTCACTTCTGACTTCTGTTGTTGCTGATAATATGACCAAAACCAAACATAAACCAAACAAAGAACTGGTTGGGCAGGGCATAGGTAATAGTATTGCTGCGATTTTTGGGGGTCTGCCCGGGGCAGGCGCAACTATCAGAACCGTAGTAAATATAAATTCCGGAGGGAAAACTAAACTCTCGGGAATGCTTGCTGGTATAATTTTATTAATGATTTTACTGCTAATTGGTCCTGTTGCTTCACAAATACCTGCCGCTGTTCTTGCAGGGATTTTGATCACCGTGGGAATAAGTGTTATGGATTATAAAGGATTACGGGCAATTCCAAGTTTGCCAAAAGATATAAAATTAGGCCCCATACATCTTAGTTCCGAAGTTTTGGTAATGTTGGTTGTTTTGGTACTTTCCACATTTTGGAATCTGGTCTATGCTGTGGGCATTGGTCTTATCATTGCTTCTTTAATGTTTATGAAAAAAATGGGGGATCTCACGGCAGAACGATCTGATGTGAAACCGTTGTTAAAAGAAGATGCATGGCCGGATGAGAAAGATTTTCCAAAAAGCTTAAAACACGAGGTTTTTATAAAGCACATAAAAGGACCTCTATTTTTCGGGACCACAAGTGATTTTCAGCAGCTCGCAGAGCAAATTCCCAAAACAGCAAGGATAGTTATCTTGCGCCTGGATCGTATGCAATATATGGATCAATCTGGCCTCTATGCCATGGAGGAAGTTCTACAGGAATTGAGAAAATACCAAATCATACCTCTTTTTGTAGATATCCTAAACCAACCGCGTTATATGATGGAACGTATTGATATTATACCGGATCTGGTACCAAAAGAGCATATTTTTGAAAATTTTGATGAATGTGTTAGATGGATTAAACAAGCCGATTTAATTGAGAAAACCTAATTCTTAAATGCTTTTAGTTAATTATGCTTCCTTGATGGATAATTGTTATAAATTTGCCTTTTCTTTTGCATTTGCTTTACTTAAAATGTTTATTTATTAAAAAAGAGAATGATAGACCAACTAAAAAAACATCTTACCGAAGTAGATAAATTTTCGTCAGATAACCCGAAGGAAATTGAAGATTTCCGAATTCAATACCTGGGAAAAAAGGGTCTTTTGAATCATTTCTTTTCCGAATTCAAAAATATCCCTGCGGAAGAGAAAAAAGAATTTGGTCAAACAATAAACGAACTTAAAAGTAAAGCTTCTGAAAAGGTAAATACCCTTAAAAAAGCGATCGAACTTGGAAGCCAGGAAAAAAGAATATATAACGATCTTACGAGACCTTCCGAGCCCATGGAACTTGGGGTGCGCCACCCTATCTCCATAGTAAAAAACCAAATTATTGATATTTTTTCCAGAATAGGTTTTAATGTTTCTGAGGGCCCTGAAATTGAAGATGACTGGCATAATTTTACCGCTTTAAACTTGCCGGAACACCATCCTGCCAGAGATATGCAGGACACCTTTTTTATTCAAACAAATCCGGATATGCTCTTGCGTACCCATACGTCTTCTGTTCAAGTGCGGTATATGGAAAACAATAAACCGCCAATCCGAACGATCTCTCCGGGTAGAGTTTATAGAAATGAGGCAATTTCTGCAAGGTCGCATTGTTTTTTTCATCAGGTAGAAGGACTTTATATCGATAAGAAAGTATCGTTTGCAGATCTAAAGCAAACACTTCAGTTTTTTACCACAGAGCTATTTGGGAAGTCCAAAATAAGGCTTCGGCCATCTTACTTCCCGTTTACAGAGCCCAGTGCCGAAGTTGATGTTTATTGGGGACTGGAAACAGAAACTGACTACAAGATGACTAAAGGAACGGGCTGGTTGGAAATTATGGGATGTGGTATGGTAGATCCAAATGTATTGGATAACTGTGGGATTGATAGTAAAACCTATTCCGGTTTTGCTTTTGGTATGGGTATAGATCGCATCACCTTATTACTTCATCAAATTTCGGATATCCGCTTGCTCAGTGAGAATGACGTTAGATTCCTTGAACAATTTAAAAGTGCTTTTTAAGTTAAGTCCCGCTTAATAATTTTTATTTCACACTTTCCATTCTTTAAAAGGGTATTTGCTTAATTGAGAGTTATAATATTTGATATCCCCGGTTACTTCTAATCCTACCCAAGAAGGTACTTCAATAATATCATCTTCTTTTTCAATTTCAATTTCTGCTATCACCAAGCCTTTGTTTGAGCCAAGAAACTCATCTACTTCAATTATGTGGGCGCCTATTCTTATATAGTACCGGATTTTCTCCAGAATTTCTTGTTCGCATAGTTCTAAAAGTAGCTTAGCTTCATGGGTTGGTATCTTTTTTTCCCATTCAAATCTGGTAGTGCCTGCGCTGTTAGATCTTCCTTTTACAGTCAAAAATGCTTTGTCATCTGCTATTCTTATTCGCACTACCCTATCAGGATGTGAATTTAAAAATCCCTGAACAATATGTGACTTTGAAAATGCTAAAGACCTATAATCCTTTGAATTCACCAGATACTTTCTTTCTATTTCTATCATATTCGTTCAAACTTAAGCCTAAGATGAGGATAGCTCTTAGTTTTCCATTACTCCTAAATTCACTATTTCATCAGAAGGAATTCTAACTCTTTCATATGAATTATTTGCCAGCCATACCATACAACTGGCAATTGTTTGAGGATATATTGATCTGTATTTCCTAAATGGCCCTGCTAAAATATTATTCAAAATAAGAAACGCATTCTTTGCAAGCTTTTCTGCCGGCCTTTTCTCCTCCCTATAACCTCCAATAAGTGACGGCTGTAAAATATGAGTTTTTGGGATTTCCATAGCAACCACCGCATTTTCCATTTGCCCCTTTAGTTTATTATAAAAAACCTTGCTTTCAGCACTTGCTCCTAATGCAGAAATTACAACAAATGTCTTTATTTTGTTTTTTTTACATATTTCTGCAGCGCTAACAGGAATCCCGTAGTCAATTTTTTTATAAAGGTCTTTATCAGGCGTTTTAGCTTTGGTGGTTCCTATACAGCAAAAAACTTCATCTGCATGGAAATCACTTACGTGATCGGATAATTTTAGCAGATCGATCAGGTGCTCCTGTAGCTTTTCATCTTTTATTCCTACTGTTTTCCTTGAAAATAATTTTATTTTCTTATACCTATTGTCTTTTAGAAGCATCTGCAATAAAAGACTTCCTGTTAAGCCGGTAGCACCTAATATAATTGCTGTTTTTTGTGTCATTTCAATTAGACTAAATATACCTTAAATTTGAATATGCACAATGAATTCTCCATACGAAAAATAATACATGTAGATATGGATGCATTTTATGCCTCGGTTGAACAATTGGATAATCCTGAACTTAAGGGAAAGCCTGTTGCAGTTGGTGGTAGTGAAAAAAGAGGGGTTGTATCTGCGGCAAGTTACGAGGCACGAAAATTTGGCGTGAAAAGCGCCATGAGCGGTTATCTCGCGAGGAAAAATTGTCCGCATATTATATTCGTAAAACCACGATTTCATAGATACAAAGAAGTATCACAACAAATACGGGAAATCTTCCTCGACTATACAGATATGGTGGAGCCTCTTTCATTAGATGAGGCTTATCTGGATGTTACCATGAATAAAAAAGGAAACCCTTCAGCCACTTTAATTGCGAAGGAAATAAGGCAACGAATTTTTAACGAATTGGGATTAACAGCTTCGGCCGGAATCTCTATTAACAAGTTTGTGGCCAAAATAGCAAGCGACTATAACAAACCCGATGGACAGAAAACAGTCAATCCCGAGGAAGTACTTCAATTCCTGGAAGATTTAGAAATAAGAAAGTTCTACGGGGTTGGTAAAGTTACTGCTGATAAGATGTATAAACAGGGTGTTTTTACTGGTAAAGATTTGAAAAGCAAATCACTGCAATTTTTGGAAGATAATTTCGGAAAGAGCGGGACTCATTATTACCAAGTAGTAAGAGGTATCCATAATAGCGCTGTTAAGGCCAATCGGATTCCCAAATCTGTAGGTGCCGAACGAACTTTTAGTGAAAATCTCAGCAGTGAGATTTTCTTGTTAGAACGATTAGATCATATTGCGCAGGAACTGGAAGGCAGGTTAAAGAAATCCGAAATAGCAGGTAAAACAATTACCTTAAAAATAAAATATAGTGATTTTAGCCTCCAAACACGAAGTAAAACTTTGCCTTATTTTGTAGCAGATAAAGATCTAATATTAGAGACCGCCAAGGAATTATTATATCAGGAAAAACTGGAAAACTCAGTTCGCTTATTAGGTATTACGCTGGCAAATTTGAATACGGATATCAGGGAATCGCATAAAATAAAAGATGTTGTAACAGTTCAACTTAGGTTTGATTTCTAATTATAAATCTTGTTCTCTCCGGCTTATTTTGTCAAAAATTCTCCTTTAATAGAGCATACTAATTCAATTATTAGCGGTCAAATCGATAGAAAATAATTATTTTTTTTGTTTATAGTTAAGTTATGAAATCCGCCCTGTTTACTGCAATTATTAAACAAAACTGTTAATAAGCCATGTAAATTTTACCACTCAAATATCTTTTAGTAGTATTGATAAAAATTGCTATGAGAAAGAAAGCTTTTAAGTCCATTTTTGGCTTAAGAAATTTCCTTTCCACATTCAAAATTTTAATAGTTTTTAAAGGAATTAGAATCAATGAAGGAATTTAAAAATTACGATAAGGCTGCGTCCAATTTCTATATAAATAATAAACCAAAAGTCCTACCTATTTTATCCTGGGATCTTTCGGGTTCTTTTTTTGATAAAACATGTAAGGATTTAGATGATCTTAGATTTCTAAAAACCCTTGCTCAAAGTAACCGCTGGTCATACAGGAATAATTTTAATAAGGAACTCATGGATAAAGAAGAGGTTATACTTGTAACCGACCCTGAATTAAAAATTGTATATGCCACGAATAATGTTTTTAAAATGAACGGTTATACCTTAAATGAGATTAAGGGTAAAAATCCGAAAATTTTTCAGGGCGAAGAAACCAGCTGTAAAATTACCGCAATCATTGCAAAAGCAGTTAAAAACAAGGAGCCGTTTGAAGCTGTAGTAGTTAATTACAGAAAAGATGGCTCAACCTATACCTGTTGGATTAAAGGAGAACCCATTTTCAACAAAAAGGGAAAGATTGTAAACTTTATAGCTTACGAGCGAGAAGTGGCTTAATAAATTCTAAATGATTATTCTCAATTTAGATCTAGAAGCTACATGTTTCAATTTCCGTGACCCTTAGTGTATTTACCATTCCCTTGGTCTTTATTGGCATTGCAGCCAAACTTATAAGCATATCACCAACGTCTAAAAAGCCTTTTTTACATGCAATACTGTTTACATCTTCGATGGTCTCATCTGTTGAAACAAACTTATCATAGTAAAATGTTTTAACGCCCCAAAGTAGGTTTAGCTGTGTTAATATTCGTCTATTTGAGGTAAATACCAATATATGAGCGCTTGGTCGCCATGCTGAAATTTGGAAAGCAGTATAACCACTATTGGTGAGCGTAGATATAGCTTTTGCTTTAATTTCATTCGCCATAATAGCAGCATGATAACAAACAGATTTGGTAATATACCTTTTTGTTCGAATATGTGGTGGTTCCTGAGGAACCCGTATTAATTCAGATCCTTCAACACTATGCAGGATACTGGCCATTTTTTGTATAACCTCAACCGGATAATTTCCTACAGAAGTCTCCCCAGAAAGCATTACTGCATCTGCCCCGTCCATCACAGAATTTGCTACGTCATTAACTTCAGCCCTCGTAGGTGTAAGGGTAGTGATCATAGTTTCCATCATTTGAGTAGCTATAATTACAGGAATTCTGGCTTTTTTAGCTCTTAGCACGAGTTTCTTTTGGATAAGTGGAACCTCCTGAGCGGGAACTTCCACACCAAGGTCTCCTCGTGCAACCATAATCCCATCACAATAGGAAACAATTTTATCAATATTTTTTACTGCTTCTGGTTTTTCAATCTTAGCAATAATTGGAATCTTGTTTTTAGTATGTTCCCTAATTAAATTTTGAAGATCGATAAGGTCCTGACTAAATCTTACAAAAGACAAGGCAATCCAATCTACATCAAGAGATATTGCGAAAATAGCATCTTTAATATCTTTTTCAGTAAGAGCAGGCAGGCTAATGTCAGTGTTTGGAAGGTTTACTCCTTTCTTCGATTTCAATGGACCTCCCTGAATTACTTTCGCCTTTACTTCATTCTCCCTATTCGTGGTAAGCACTTCAAACATCAGTTTTCCGTCGTCGAGCAAAATATGTTCCCCGGGGTTTACATCTTTTGGAAAGCTCGAATAATTCATATATACTTTTTCGGCATTTCCTTCGAATGGTTCACCTGTTACAAAAGTAATCTCGTCTCCTGGTGCGACAATAACTTCGCCGCCCATAACTCCAACTCTTAATTTAGGACCTTGTAAGTCGGCAAGAATTGCTGTATACATTCCCAATTCCTCGTTAAGTGAGCGAATCATTTTGACGCGCTCGGAAACATCTTCATAATCTGCATGGGAAAAATTAATTCTAAAGACATCCACTCCGGATTCTATCATCTCCTTTAGGACCTCTCTTTTACTCGTTGCCGGCCCCAAAGTAGCTACAATTTTTGTCTTTTTTGTATTAGGCATACTGCTATATAATTAAGTTTTGCTTGGATTTTAGTTTATTGGTTTCAATTTGGTATGCTGTAATTATCTTGGGTATTTCAAGAATAGAATCCAGCATAGCACTATCTATTTCATCTTCTTCCTGCTCAATTTTTAGTAAATAATCAACATCCTTGTATTCAGGTATTAAGTGATAAACAGTAGAGGATGTTTCATTGCTAAAAAGATCATCAAATTCCAAATATTCATCTTTAATACTGGTATTAACAATCAAAGTCCAATCCCTATCATTAAGTTTATCTTTCCATTCATAAATAGGAAAGGAGGTGTCATTAGATATATCCAGATCCGTCTTAGATCTTTTTAAACTTGTTTTAAGTGACCTATTTAAGGCATAGGCTAAAGCATAATCTTCTAAACCACTATGTAATGCAATGAGCACATAATTTTCTTCACAAAAATCATCAGAAAATTTATGCAATGTGATCATTTCTTCGAGTAAAATGTAAATATAAGATTATTATATCTGTATCCTCCCCATTTTATCCTGCAGCGCAAAAAATGCTCTTTTAGATGCTTTTTCCTCAGCTTTCTTTTTTGAAGTAGCCCTTGCCTTAGCCATTACTCTTTCATCTATTGAAAGTTTAACCGCAAAATGCTTTAGAGGGTCTTTACCAGTATCCTCATATACATTGTAATGGAATTCCTTTTTCTGCTTTTGGCACCATTCAATCACCAGACTTTTATAACTTATTACTTTTCCTTCCAGTTGTTCAATGTCTACATAAGGGTCTATTACGCGATCGTTAATAAACTTATCGCAATATTTATAACCCCTGTCTAAATAAATTGCACCTACCAGAGCTTCAAAAACATTTCCATGAATATTATCTCCAAAATGTGATTTGGGGATTCTACTTTCTACATATGATATGAGATTCAAATCCTTACCCAATTCATTTAAATGCTTTCTGCTCACTATTTTAGAGCGCATTTTGGTTAAGTATCCTTCATCCCCATTAGGAACTTCATTATATAAGTATCGTGAAATAATGGTCCCTAACATAGAATCGCCAAGAAATTCAAGTCTCTCATAATTCAATGGCAGTCCATTTTTATCTTTTTTATTAGCGGACCTGTGAAGAAAAGCCTTTTTATAAACACTTAGTTTTTTGGGCTTAAACCCTAATATATTTGAAATCCCTAAAAAAAAATCCCCATCCTCTTTAGAATGGGAATTAAATATATTAGAAGGAAAATTCATTTTGTTTTTTAACTAAATTTCTTGAATACCACACACGCATTGTGTCCGCCAAAACCAAAAGTGTTACTCATTGCCACATTAACTTCCCTTTTCTGGGCCTTGTTTAGCGTTAAATTTAGCTTTGGGTTTATATTTTCATCTACAACAGAATGATTTATAGTTGGTGGAACCAAGCTGTGATTCATTGCTAAAATTGAAGCTATTGCTTCAATCGCACCAGCAGCACCCAATAAATGTCCTGTCATTGATTTAGTAGAATTAATATTTATGTTCGCAGCATGATCACCAAAAACCCGGCTAATTGCTTTTAGTTCAGCAACATCGCCCAAAGGGGTGGCTGTTCCGTGTGTATTAATAGCATCAATATCTTCTGGTCTAAGATTCGCATCGCGTAAACAATTCTCCATTACCCTTACAACACCGGTACCTTCTGGATTTGGCGCGGTCATGTGATATGCGTCACTCGATAGTCCACCTCCAACTAATTCTGCATATATTTTGGCTCCTCTCGCTTTTGCATGTTCCAATTCCTCCAAAATTAATGCCCCGGCACCTTCTCCAAGCACAAAACCATCTCTGGTAGCATCAAAGGGTCTAGAAGCTGTTTCAGGGCTATCATTACGGGTAGACAAAGCATGCATAGCATTAAAACCTCCCATCCCTGCAATCGTCACCGCCGCCTCACTTCCTCCCGAGACAACAACATCACAATAACCCAATCTGATATAATTTAATGCATCAATCATGGCGTTGGCAGAAGAGGCACATGCAGATACTGTGGTATAATTAGGCCCCATAAAACCATACTTAATTGAGATATTACCAGGGGCAATATCAGCAATCATTTTAGGAATAAAAAAAGGATTAAACCTCGGCGTTCCGTCACCGGCCGCGAAATTTAAAACCTCATTTTGAAAGGTTTCCAAGCCACCAATTCCAGTGCCCCAGATAACCCCTACTCCAAATTTATCTATTTTTTCCAGATCTAATCCTGAATCTATAATAGCTTCATCTGAAGAAATCATGGCATATTGAGCAAACTTATCTAATTTCCGTGCTTCCTTTCTGTCAAAGTAATCCAATGGATCATAGTTTTTTAACTCGCAGGCAAATTTAGTTTTGAATTTTTCTGTATCATAATAGGTTATTGGTGCTGAGCCGCTTTTACCCTCCGTTAATCCTTTCCAGTATTCTTCAATGTTATTGCCAATAGGTGTTAAGGCACCAAGTCCAGTAACCACAACTCTCTTTAATTGCATTTAGCCCAATTTTAAATTGATGTCTAACCCATGTGTAAATTAAAAAAAATTATCCATGCAGCACGATTACCGCATGGATAATTATAAATCTTTATTAAGAACTCATAAATTTACTTGGCTTCTTCTATATAACTAATAGCTTGGCCAACGGTTGCGATGTTTTCTGCTTGATCATCAGGGATTTGAATATCAAATTCCTTTTCAAATTCCATTATCAACTCAACAGTATCCAATGAATCTGCCCCTAAGTCGTTGGTAAAGCTAGCTTCGGCTACAACTTCGTTCTCATCAACTCCTAATTTATCAACGATGATAGCTTTTACTCTTGATGCAATGTCTGACATAATAATTTTGGTTTTAAAAATTTAAATCGTTGGCAAAAATAAAAAACTTATGGTGTAATAACACTATTTGACGTAAAAATGTATCGTAATTTAAGAAAATTATACTCAAGAATATTAGTTTGTATATAAATTTACTGCCCGCAAAATGCCTAAAATCAATATAATGTTTGATTTTTTCTGTTAAATAAGTCGCTAATTCCGGGCAGGCGAGCATCATATCTTTAATAAACTTAGGACTTAATTTCAAAAAGAATAATTTTGTCTAAATGAAACGAATAGTTCTTTTTGCTTCGGGCTCGGGCACAAATGTTGAAAACATTATCCAATATTTTTCTGAAAATAAACAAGTTGAAATAGTCGCTGTCCTAACAAACAGGAAAGACGCCAAAGTTTTAGACAGGTGTGCGCGACTTAGTATTAGTGCTTTATATTTTAACAGGCACGCCTTTATGGAATCTGACTTAATTTCAGATTTTTTAAATAACCTCAATCTCGATTTAATTGTTCTCGCTGGTTTCCTATGGCGAATACCAAAAAGGTTAATTGATTATTTTCCAGATAGAATTATAAATATTCATCCTGCATTGCTACCGAAGTATGGAGGTAAAGGAATGTATGGAATGAAGGTACATGAGGCTGTAAAGGAGAATTCAGAACCAGAAACAGGAATTACCATTCATTATGTTAATGAACATTATGATGAAGGGGCTATTATCATGCAGGTAAAAACATTTGTAGACGCGGGGGACACCCCAGAAATTATAGCCCAAAAAGTCCATGAACTGGAATACGAGCATTTTCCAAGGGTAATCGAAGAACTATTGTTTAAGGGATAATGGCTAAAAAGAATAAATTTTACGTGGTTTGGAAAGGCAAGAGGCCCGGTATTTATGAAAGTTGGGATGATTGCAAAGCAGCAATTTCCGGTGCTAAAGGAGCCCAATATATGTCATTCCCCGCTTTTGAAATAGCCAAAAAAGCTTATAACAGCAATTACGATGCTTATAAAGGAAAAAAGAAAAACAGCCCTCAGCTTTCCCCACAGGATCTTCTTAAAATAGGAGAGCCAAATTATCATTCTATTTCTGTGGATGCGGCATCCAGCGGAAATCCCGGAATAATGGAATACCAGGGGGTTGATACTAAAACTGGTAAAAGACTATTTAAACAAGGCCCGTTCAAAGAAGGCACCAATAATATAGGTGAGTTTCTTGCGATAGTTCACGGATTGGCTTTTCTAAAGCAGAAAAATAGCGATCGTATTATTTATACAGATTCAAGGACTGCTATAAGCTGGGTGAGGAAAAAAAGCTGTAATACCAAGCTTTTAGAGAACAAAAAAAACAAAGCCTTATTCAATCTCATTCGCAGGGCAGTTGAATGGTTAAAAAACAATTCATACAATACGCCGATAGTAAAATGGGAAACGAAGGCATGGGGCGAAATTCCGGCAGATTTCGGCAGAAAATAATTAAGACCTTTTTTAGTTTTAATTAGGATTATTTGGAACATCAAAAGTGTATATTTGCACCATATTTCAAAAACCTGATATGGGGAAACTTTTAATTGTTGGTACTGTTGCCTTCGATGCTATCGAAACCCCATTTGGGAAAACCGACAAAATTCTGGGAGGAGCTGCTACATTTATTGGTCTGGCGGCTTCGCAATTTGATGTAGACGCAGCCATTGTCTCTGTAGTAGGCGATGATATGCCCAATGAATACCTACAATTTCTGGCAGATAAAAATATTGATATCTCGGCTATAGAAATTGTAAAAGGAGGGAAGACCTTTTTTTGGAGTGGTAAATATCGTAACGATCTCAACACCAGGGACACCCTTAGTACAGAATTAAATGTGCTGGCAGATTTTAATCCAGTTGTGCCTGCCAACTATAAAAATGCAGATGTGGTTATGTTGGGTAATTTACATCCTAGTATCCAAATGAGCGTTATCAATCAAATGGAGAAAAGACCAAAGTTAATTGTCCTTGACACCATGAACTATTGGATGAATAATACTTCGAAAGAATTAAACGAGGTCATAAAACATACAGATATTATTACCATAAACGATGAAGAAGCAAGACAACTAACTAATGAATATTCTTTAGTAAAAGCAGCAGCTCAAATTCATACTATGGGACCAAAATACGTGGTCATAAAGAAAGGGGAGCATGGTGCTTTACTTTTCCATAATGATAATATATTCTTTGCGCCTGCTCTTCCTTTAGAAGAAGTTTTTGATCCTACAGGAGCAGGTGATACTTTTGCAGGAGGTTTTGTAGGTTATCTGTCAGAGACAGAGAACATATCATTCAACAATTTAAGGAACGCAGTTATCCATGGATCCAATCTGGCTTCATTTTGCGTAGAACGTTTTGGAACAGAACGAATGGCAAATTTAAAGAAAGAAGAAGTGGAGAGAAGGTTACATCAATTCAGGGAATTGACACAATTTGATATTGAATTACAATAATAAAACTCGCCTCGGACTAACGGGGCTTTTTTAATTCATTTAAATAATGAGTGACGCCATTAAACACGAATGTGGAATATCCTTAATAAGGCTATTAAAGCCCTTGGATTATTATAAGGAAAAGTACGGCAGTATTTTTTATGGAGTAAACAAGATGTATTTAATGATGGAAAAACAGCACAACCGAGGTCAGGACGGTGCCGGTTTTGCCAGTATTAAATTAGACATGGCTGCTGGGGAGCGTTACATGAGCAGAGTACGTTCTGTAGAATCACAACCAATACAAGACATTTTTGCCCAGATTAATGACCGTATTAATATCGCATTAAAAGAAAACCCTGAATATATAGACAATACAGATTTACAAAAAAAGAATATCCCATATATAGGTGAGGTACTACTTGGGCACGTCCGATATGGCACATTTGGAAAGAACAGTATTGAAAGTGTACATCCTTTCCTTAGGCAAAATAACTGGATGCATAGAAATCTTATTGTTGCCGGTAATTTTAATATGACCAATGTTGATGAGCTCTTTGATAATTTGATACAACTGGGGCAGCATCCAAAAGAAATGGCAGATACGGTTACGGTCATGGAAAAAATAGGCCATTTTCTTGATGATGCTGTAGCAAAACTATACAGACAAATAAAGAAGGAAGGCTATAATAAGATGGAGGCTTCTCCTTTGATCGCCGAAAGATTAAAAGTTTCCAAAATTCTTAAAAAAGCAGCAAAGAATTGGGATGGCGGATATGCTATAGCAGGGATGTTTGGCCATGGAGATGCCTTTGTCCTCAGGGATCCTTCAGGAATCAGACCTGCTTATTACTTTAAAAACGATGAGGTAGTAGTAGTAGCCTCGGAAAGAGCTGCAATACAAACGGTTTTTAATGTCGTTTATGAAGATGTCAAAGAACTCGACCCAGGCAATGCAATAATCATAAAGAAAAACGGTACCGTAAACACTACTGAAATATTAGAGCCAAAGGAAAGAAAAGCATGCTCTTTTGAAAGAATCTATTTTTCAAGGGGTAGCGATAAAGAAATATATCAGGAGCGAAAAGAATTGGGTAAATTGATTTTTCCACAAATATTGTCTGCTATAAACGAAGATATAAAAAATACGGTTTTTTCATATATCCCTAATACCGCAGAGACCTCCTATTTAGGAATGATCAAAGAAGCGCAGAATTATTTGAATAAGAAAAAAGAAGAACAGATACTTAAATTAGGCCCTAATATTACCAGAAAGGAAATAAACAAAATTTTAGATGTTCGTCCCAGGATTGAAAAAGTAGCCATAAAGGATGCAAAACTAAGAACATTTATTACGCAGGATAGCTACAGGGATGATCTGGTTGAACACGTATATGATATTTCATATGGTTCTGTAAACAAGAATGATAATCTCGTTATTATTGATGATAGTATTGTTAGGGGTACGACCTTAAAGAAAAGTATTTTACGAATTTTAGACAGGTTATCACCAAAGAAAATAATTGTTGTTTCTTCTGCACCACAAATTCGCTATCCAGATTGCTATGGCATTGATATGGCAAAACTAGATGATTTTATAGCCTTTAAGGCTGCTCATGAATTGCATAAGGAACAGAAATCATTACAGCAAGTAGAAGATATATATCACAAATGTATTCAACAAATTGAAACTGCTGATAAGGATATTATTAATTATGTAAAAGATTTTTATCAACCTTTTAGCGCAGAGCAGATATCTAAAAAAATTGGTGAACTACTAAGTCCAGTAGACATTAAAGCTGAAGTTCAAATAATTTATCAAACAATCGAAAGTTTACATCAGGCATGCCCTAAGAACCTTGGCGATTGGTATTTTACAGGAGATTACCCTACCCCCGGGGGTAACAAAGTTGTAAATAGGGCTTTTATAAACTTTTATGAGGGTAAAAATGAAAGGGCATATTAACATTTTCATCGATGAAATGCACGAAATTGTGCATTTCATCGATAATTTATGCTATTTGTCGGCTTTTTAGTCACAACGAATTAAAGGCCGTTACTTTAGACTTGCCATAGCATAAGTAGGTTAAGTTCATGGTAAGATTTGGGGCAAAAAAGGTGGAGACTTCTCCACCTTTTTTATTTTACCTCACAATTAATACGACTTTTCTTCACCTATTATAGTATAATAGC